>OJMH01000852.1_pt1 | contig 35859 bp, 34 predicted proteins | sample 1597111 | NCBI WGS metagenome assembly OJMH01 (sample SAMEA2452115, study PRJEB22498) | human gut metagenome | reverse complement strand
CAAGCCGATTTCCGCCAACCGGGATTTGATGTCCCGGCGGTACATCTCCTGCCGGCGACGGTCGTTTTCAAGCCGGACCGCATCGGCGCAGGAATCGCACCACAACCCGGCGACGATGCCTTCGACCACGGCGCGATAGTCGCCCGGCTCCGGCAACGACACCCGGAAACTGCGTCCGCAGTTTTTGCAGCGGCACCATGCGGCATTCCCTTCGATCCGTTCGATCATATCCCCGGCCTCCTTTCACGCGGCCGGTTGCGGCTGCCGGACGGCATTTGCCGGTTCCGGTCTGCCCAGGTGCGCAGCCGGCGCTTGGTGTCCCAGGCTTTTTCCAGATGCAGCCGCATCTTTCCGCTGGGGGTCTGCTCTGACCAGTAGTCAATGAAATCCCCGGCGATATCGGCATATTCCGGAAATTTACCGACCGCCTGGATTAGATCGTCAAGCGACCAGAGCTTGAAAGACTTCGGCCTCTCCGGTTCCTCCATCTCCAGCCCGTCCAGAAAATCAGCCGGCAAAGAAAGTTGACTTTCTTTGGCATTATCGATAGATAATGCTTTCTTTGAAAACTTTTGGGGGGATATAAGGGGGGAAATAGAGGGGGAGTGCAGGGGGGGAGAAAAAGGGGGGAACAAGGGGGGGCTTTTCAATGGTGGTGTTACATTCCCGTTACAACCCTTCAATTCCTCATTTTCATCACCCATGCTATCTTTATCATTTTCAACTAGTTGCATTTCATTAAAAACCCCACCTTTGGCATCACCTTTGAGACTACCTTTGAGACTACCTTTGAGACTACCTTTGAGACTACCTTTGGAACTACCTTTAAAGGTCGCGATTATTGGACTACCGCCGCCCCGCTTTCCAGCCTCGCTGCAAAGGGTACGTTTTTGCTCGTCTCGGACCATGCGCTTTGAGTATGGTACGCCGTCCTGTGTTTCAGTTATAACGCCGCAGGTTATGAGCTCCTCCATAAGTTCGGCAGTCTGCTCGACGGGGCAACCGGTCATTCTGGCGAGTTGCTCCGTGGAGATCGGATTCCCGTTCTTATGGATTAAATACCCCCTCCGGTCGCTCTCAAACATCAGGCACAGGATATCCATCCAAAGGCCGCGTGCTGCAAGACTGCAAGCTCGTAACGCAGGATCTTTCATCCAATCACCGGGATAAAATTGGAATGCTGGCAGCTTTTTGCTTGGCATCTTTATTCCTCCTGATCGACCGTTATGTAGTCGATCCCTTCGCGTAAGTTGGGTTGATATGGTTCCGGCCTCGGACGGGCCAGCTCTTCAAGGCATCTGGCCGCCAGTTGTCGCCGGAACTCTTCCAAGTTCTGGCAGGGATTTTCCAATCCCCGCACCGAAAGCAGCTTAGTGCCGCCTTTTGTAACACAAATTGGAATTTTTTTTTGTGTTACAACGTTTCCGCGCCGGATACTCTTGCAGATGCTCCGGATCACCTCCGACACGTCCAAACCAACGTGTTCGGCCGTCCGGTTCACCAGATCGAACAGTTCCGGCGTTACTCTCATCTGTGCCATCCTGCCACCTCAGAACGGAATGTCGTCGTCCGGATCCCACGGCTGCGCCGGCGGCTGGCTGTACTGCCGCGGCGGACGGTCGGACGGCGAGTAGCGGCTTTGCTGTTGCTGCTGCTGCTGCGGTGGCTGCTGGTATTGACGATTGCCGCCGCCTCCGGAATTGCCGCGGTATTCGTTGACTGCCAGATAGTGCGTGTTGTTGTATTGATCCGGCTGCCGGCGCTCCATGAAATCAAGGGCGATGCCACCTTGAGCATTCACATTTTCCATGATTGTCGCCAGATCCTTAGCTGTCATGTAGATGCGGTAATTGTTGCCGTTCAGGCGGTCGAGGAACTTGCCTGAACCGCAATATTTTCGTTCATTGCTCATCAGTACTCTACCTCATTCGGTTCCGGGATGTAAATTTTCAGGTACTCGGCCGCCCAGCGTTTGACGGCCTCCACATATTCGGCAAATTCGGCAGTCGAGAGCTTCGCGGTCGAGGCCGGCAGCCGCAGCGGCCCGTTGGTCGGCAGGAAACGGCGCTTCATTTCCAGGTGAATCGCCTCTTTTTCCTCGCCCGACCGGTAGCCGCATTCTGCCGCGATCATCTCGATCACCACCCCCCAGTAATAGCGGTTCTGGTCGCTGGAGCGTTTCTTTCGCAGCTTATCGACCGTCACCGCCACCATCTGCCCCCGGAATGGGAGCAGATGATTTTTCAGCGGCACGATGTTGACAAATTTCAGCGTCAAATCTTCCTGTACCAGCGCCGGAAAGATGGTTTTACGGTTCATCGATCAGCCCCGCTTCCCGCATCTTCTGGCACTGTTCGCAAAACGGCGCTGCCTGACAATAACCGCACCGTTTCACCTTGCCGGGCCGGTGCTGCACCACTCCGCCGATTTCTGCCGCCAGTTTGTCGGCTTCCTGTCTGGTTTCGTAAACCCTGGTCGCCCGCAACGCCTTTGCCGTCTTGTAAACGGCGAACCGCTCCGGCTGCGCCCACAGTTCTTCCGGCGTGCATTCCGGCAGTACCGACAGCGCAAAACCAAATTCCATAACCCGTCCATCTATAAACTCACGGGTTTCGTCCAGCGTCATCAGTTCAATTCGTTTGGTTTGCAGCCGGAGCGGCGGGTAGTTGCCGCCCTTGAGCGCGTCCGACTTTTTCCAGTCGGTGAACAAAAATGCGATCATTCCATAGTCGGCCACCGTGATCCCGTTTTGCGCCAGGATGAATCTGTATACGGAAAGCTGTTTGACGTAATCATCAAACTCCCCGTTGACAAATTTCCACACCGAGGTGGATTTGTTGTCCCAGATCACCCCATCAATGATTGCATCAAATTTTCCGGAAATCGTACGCCCGGAAACTTCGGCAAAAAAACGCTGTTCGACAACATTCCCGCCGAATGCGGAGGCTTTTTCCAGCGAATCGTGCAGCGCCGAACCGTAGCGGATCGCGATCAAATCGGAATAATCCATCTGCAATTCGTCGCGGTGCCGCTGCATCAGCGCCCATGCCCGCGCCGGTTTCAGCAGCGTCGTCGTCGAAATGACACCGGGTTGATAGTCGTAGTCGTCACTTTCCAGCCACCGGCAGAAATGTTCCGGCAGATTGTATCGGTTGGTGAACTTCATTGCGCCACCTCCCGACCGGCCATTTCATTCCGGGCCGCTTCCTCGACGGCTTCATCAAACGTTGTCCCGCGTTTCATGATCCGGGCAATATCCCGCAGAAAGACCAGATCCTGCTCCCGGAAGTCGTTGATCGGGAAACCGATGACATTTTCAAGGTCTTGAACCTTGACACCTTTTCCGGCAAACCAGCCGATCAGCATTTCAATCGGGTTGGCCGGCGGTTGCGGCGGCGGATCCGGCGGTCGTGTGCCGCCGTTCTGACCGGCGTTCCGGGGCTGGCGATTGGCCGGCGGTTGCGGCGGTTGCGGCGGGGTATCCGGCGGGGCGTCTTTGCCGTGCATGTTGGTGCCGTCGGCATCTTTTGTATCGTCAATTAGGAAAAGCCCGTTCAGCGCATATTTGCGGGCGTAACTGGAAGATGAGCCGGTAATCTGGCTGGCGTCCATGCCGGTGCGTTCCATCGCGTGCATCGCAAAAGCGGAAACGCTGATCGAATCGCCGTTGGCCGACAACGTTACGGTGGCTTTGACGAAAAGTTGCCCGCCGATTTCGATGATGTCGTCGGATATCACAAGCGTCGCGCCTTTTTCGATCAGCAGCGGCTTGACCGCCTCCAGGATATCTTCGCAACTTCGGTACGCGTATTTGCCGAACTTGTTGTACTGGCTCTTCGGCGCTTTCAGCCGCGACTGGATTTCCATCAAGATTTTCAAGATGTTTTCTTGCATTTCATACCTTCCTGTGTATAGTTTAACAAGTTAAGATTCCCAATCTTATCCCTTATCTCTCTCGAAAAGCCTGTCATCCCTGGCAGGCTTTTCCCTTTTCGGCTTCAACGTCTTGATTTTTTACTCCTTTCGTGATATTTTGAAATACAGTATTCGACGGCGATTCTAAGGAGCACGATCATCGCGATCCCGCGAATCAACCCGGACATATAGGGATAAGGCACTGGAGGTTCCATCATGTTTATCTTTCACTGGTTCGATATTTTTGAGTCCTCATACCGCAACGGATTTGCCGATGGAATCGTATATGGATTCGCCTTCTGGCTGCTGGTTGCGTTCTTCCGATATCTAGGGCGCTTTCAACTTCTGCAAAGCAAACTCCGCGCCAGTATTGCCCAAATCGTTTTCGCCGCCGAGAACGGTAAATGGGGAAGCGCCTGCGATATCGGCAACCAAAATTTCTCCCGAAACAACCATGAACTTGATGACCTGCCGCCGAAAGATCGGGACACGTTGATGAAAATGATTCATGATTTTTCTGAAGCAATCGGCAACAAACAGCTCGACAAAGCACGGGATGAAGCCGAGAAAATTCGGCATTTTATCCGTCACGGCGTTCATCCGGTATCTCACTTTTTTCGCCATCCGATTGCTGCAATTTCCTACGCCTACCGCAAATAGCATCAACCGGCAATCCGCTGATACAACGCCAACTTCGCATCGGATATCTGCAACCGCATAGCCTGCTGTACCGCCGCCGATTCTTCGGTCAGCCGCCTGCTGTCGGCGCTGGCCGCAATCACGGTCGCCCGCCCCATCTGCATTACCGCTGATTCCCGGAGCGATATCGCCCTGGTTATCCGTTCCTCCGGCGTCGCCGCAAAATAGCCGCCCTGATGGTCGGTCAGCATCAATACATCGTACTGCCCGAACAGCCGCTTTTTCCAACTGTTCACAATCGACCGGTAACGCGATTCCGACACCTCCCGGCCAATTGCCGCCTGGATTTCCAGCCTTTTCACCAACCGCCCTTCCGCCGGAATGCCGATCCGCTCAATCAGAAAATCGACTTCGCTTTTGGTTGGAATTCGTTCTTGCATTTTCATCCCTCCTTGTTGTGGGTTAACCTTGATCCTCGCCACGCCTTGCCTCACCCCGCCGCGCCTGGCCTAACCTCGCCAAGCCATACCGCGCCGTGCCCTGCCACGCCCTGATCCATGCCTCGCCATACCAAGCCATGCCATGCCCTGCCAAGCCATACCCTGCCATGCCATGCCTTGCCGCGCCTTGATCCATGCCTTGCCATGCCCAGCCACGCCATACCAGGCCTTGCCCTGCCTAGGTCCATGTAACTCAGTTTTTCAGCTCTTTGACCGTCGCGGAAAACCGCCCGAACTGTCCCGGATTCTTGCAACCCGGCCGCCAATCACACATCCCGACATAAAACCCGCCCATATTCAAAATGGTTTGGACGACTTTCTGTGTCAATTGCTCATCCAGAACGGTGATTACGCCTTCCGCTCTCCAGTTACTGAACCGGGGACGGATCCGAATGTGTTTGTTTTTACCCACCGTAGCGCGTTTCTGGAACAGCTCAAAACCGAGTTGTTCGACCAATTCAAGATGTTTCTCGAAGTCGTTTTCAGTCAAATAGCGTTCCAGCGGCTCCCACGGAATAAGCCGACCGTTGTTGTACAAATCCCAGCCCAACCCCTCGGAGATAATGCCGCATTGTGTCGCCGCTTTCAATGATCCGCGCCCGGTCGTCGCCGGACATTTCGCCCCGGCATCCCGCAGCATCGACATGATATTGTCGGCGTCGATTACTAAATTTTTGCCGTTGTGATAACAATAGGTGATCCACGTAAACGCCGGGCAACGGTCATCGCCGGCCGTCGAAATGCCCTTGTTTAATGGATCTTTCTGCCATTTTTTTACAGCGTTCTGTCCATCGATGGAACATGCGTGCATCAGCAATGGACTTTCGCCGGTCAATGTTACTTGATACTGTCGAACTTTCATTTTTTACCACCTTACAAATTTGCAACCGCACAGCCGCGCGGCCATTCCACGCCCCGTCATCATTCATTTGCCTCGACGAATTTTCCGTTTTGTAGCCGATACCAGGTATCTGCCTTAATATCCTTGCCGTCTACTTTGGCCGTGCGAAAATCAACAGGATGACGATTGCCGCTTTCATCTTTTGCCCATTCCGCACAGGCAATCCAGCAGCCCAATGCGCCTTTGGCTTTACCGAAATAGCCGGTATTAATGGCAAAGGATTCTTTTCCTTCGGCGCTCGCCACGCTGCGGTAGCCGGTGTTGGTTGCCACGCTGCGGTAGCCGGTGTTGGTTGCCGCGCTGTAGTCGCCGGTGTTGGTTGCCACGCTGTAGTTGCCGGTGTTGGTTGCCGCGCTGTAGTTGCCGGTGTTGGTTGCCACGCTGTAGTCGCCGGTGTTGGTTGCCACGCTGCGGTAGCCGGTGTTGGTTGCCGCGCTGCGGTAGCCGGTGTTGGATTTTATGTCCTCAGCTCGTTCTATAATAAAATCAACCCCGATTTTAATCAGAGCTGGAAGCGACAATTTTGCGCCGATTCGCAGCTTGGTTGTGCAAAATTTCAGACCATCTTCCGTTTTGGCTTCCGCCAGCGCTTCCACTTCTGCGAACTCATTCAGTTCACCGTGATCATTGACCGGCGGATAATGGCTCCACACGTCAAAGGGCGATTCGCAAAAATGCATACCGCTTTTGCAAATTTCCGCATGCTCCTCCTCATACACGGTATTTTCCGCATATTGCTTATCCCGGCACACCATGCCGGGGCCGAATCCTTTATAGCCTTTCATTTAGTCCTCCACCTGATTTATAATTTTCACCATTCGAGATATTTAAATCCGCAAATTTTCGCGACAGCGCTGACCAGCGTGATCAACGCGCATACGCCGCTTCCGTAAAACAGCAGTTCAATGATCATATTGCCTCGGTTTTATTGCCGTCCCTGCCTCACCGGGACAGCGGTTAATTCGGGGCGGGGGTTGTGCCGCCCTCCGGCCGATTCGATTGTCAAACAACTCCGGTTTAAAGCTCCGGCAAGCTGGTCAATCATTTAACGAAAAACAACGTTTTCCAGCTCGCGGACGCTGTAGAAATCTTTATTGCCGATACGCCGGGGGTGTAACTTGCGGTCTTCGACCAGTCTATTGATGGTGTACCTGGCCAGGCTGTAAACGCGCATCACGTCGGCAGTCGTCAGCCAGCGAACTTCGTGACGATTTACTTGTGTAACCTTTTGCATGGCATCACTTCGCTTCCACTAGATAGGCTTCTTCGATGGTAAGCCCCGGCAAATCCGGCTGCTGAATCAACAATTTCACCGGCCGCGCGTTGACGCCGCTGGTGTAATAACCGCGCCGGAACCGGTATTTCGGTTGTCCGGTCTTGCGGCTGATATCACCGGGTTCACCCTTCGGAGCAAACGCTCGAAGCAGCTTCAATTCGGACTGCTGGCGGGCGATGGTTTCGGCATAGGCGAAAACCCGACGCTCTATCCGATCGAATACGGCCGCCGCGATTTCATCCACCTGGCGGGAACGCTTTTCAACTTCAATGAAATATTGACGGATCGCTTTTCCTTTCTCATTCCGCTCCAGCATCGCAAGGTGTTTGGCAACGTCGAGCGTCAAGGTGTATTCGTTACTCCAAGACGTACCGGTTGCTCCGGAAACACCGCGTTTGACAATTTTATCAATCGCGTAGTCTTGGCCTTCCGTAAATTCGGCGAGGCGGTTTTTAATCCACTTACTAAATTCCTGCTTGCTTTCCAGCGCCGTCCACAAGTCACGGGCGTTGACCGTTTGTTGTTCTTCCCCGCCGATCACAGCGGCCGATAATTTGACCAGTTCGTTCATAGCGTTCCTCGCTTCAAATTGTTTTTTCAACTGCTTGTAGATTTCGTTTTACAACAGGAAGTCCAGACTTGAAAATCATGCTTTCCATTCCTGATTTACTGAAATTCGGATATTTTTCGCACATTTCATCTACCTGACGTCTTATTTCCTGATTAGGATCAATAACACACGGGCGATACTTCTTGTTTTCATTGATTTTTTTTGTCATTACAAAACTCCATTTTGATATTTTATGTCAATATTATAACAAAATAAATCAACAAAGTCAAGTCTTCATTGCAAAATTATTGACATTTTTTGTTATTTTCTTGACAACCTCATTTTAAGACCGTATATTCTAGGAAACAAGATGGAGGTCAGGTATGATTGAAGACAAAGAGCTTATAAATCTACTAAATCAAGTAATTGTCAGAAACTCATATAAGCTATCACAAATCGCTGAAAGGTTGGATGTTACACCAGAAACAATTAGTCGCTGGAAAGCTCGTCCTTTCGTCGGCAGAAAGAATCGCCAGAAGATAGCTGGTTTATTATCAGAAGAGGGTGTTAATTTGGCTGATATTGAAAAGTCCTCCCTTCCTGTAAAAAATCCGGGAGACCTTTCCTTTGATGTTCCTCCGCCTGTTTTAGTGCCGCTATTGACTGCAGCACAGGCTGCCAGTATTCAGTGCAATCCACTTGGCTCCACGTCTCCAAATGTAGAAGACGGCGAAATGTCCGGATTCATCCACGCCAAACCGGGAGATTTCGCTATGGTGGTATCCGGGCACAGCATGATGCCGTGGTATCCGCCGGGAACGCATCTGCTGGTTCGTCCAAACGAATTTCCTAAAACAGGGAACCGCGTCGCGGTAATGTTGGCTGGCCGTACAGAACCGGTATTTAAAATTTTTATCGATCTTGGGAGTGAGTTTATTTTGATGTCGATCAATGAAGAAGAAGGACTACCGCCGATTCGACTGAACAAAATGGATCGCGCGGAATATTACTGGTGCTGGCCAATCATAGAATCTAAGCGGGACGAAAATGCCCTTGATGCGGCAATGAGGCAATTCGGCATTCATCACTTTTGGGAGCGGCGTTTAGAGGAATTAAAAGAAAAACACGCAAAAGACAAAATTTAGACTTGCTTTTTGATGCAGTTGTTATAGTATTCTTATGAAGCGCTTAAAAAGATGAGGAAATCGAGATGAAAATCGAATGCCCGTATTGTAACCAAAAATATGAAGTGGACGATGAATTCATTAATCATGAAGTAATTTGCGAAAATTGCAATTCTTCATTTTTGGCAAAACAAAAAGACACTGCAATCCAAAAGTTGATTATTAACCCCAAGCAAGAAATTTCATCAGAAAAACAAATGTCTTATTCCTTTTTGCAGATTTGGAATAATCTTACTTTCAGTGGGAGATGTGGCATTATAATGATTGTGTGTGGTTGTATTTTACAGATAATCATTTGTCTTGCGACGAAAGCACCGGCGAAATTAGATACGTCGCTGAATGAAATTGGGACAGCTGTTAATGAGATTGAGACAACTGTTAATGAAATTGGGGCTGCTGTTAATAGATTAAGGTTGTTTTATAGCATTGCTTTGCCTTTGTATTTGTCCAGCTATGTTTTCTTTATTCTAGCAGCAATAAAATCAAAATCTTTTGGTTGGCTTTTGGGTATCATCAGCTCAGTACTATTACCATTTATTATCCAAAAATTATTTCAATAAAATATAATAAATTCATTTATTGATGAGATTGCGAGAAAAAAAATGAAAATACACTGTCCGCATTGTGGCCAGCCATATGAAGTTGACGTGCATTATATTGGACAGGCAATGAAATGCCAGTCATGCGATCATGAGTTTTATATAGAAAATCCGAATTTATTTCCATGTCCTGACTGTTCTGCACTGATTTCCAGGCAAGCGGAAACATGTCCGCATTGTGGTGTTCTGTTATCGGCAACGGAAGAGGAGCAAGTGATTATATCTTGCCGCCCCAGTGCTATAGATTACCTTTTTTGGATTATTCTAGGGGTTATTACTATTCCTGTATATGGAATCGGTTTGTTGTTTCTTCTGTATGTGTTGATTAGTATATATTCTGTCAGCTATCAAATTACAACATTACGAATTGTTGTCCAGCGTGGATTATTTTCGAATTCTCAAAGTGAAATTTGGATTAAAGATATACGCGGGCTATTCTTGCAACAAGGAGCTTGGCAATGTGTTGTCGGTACGGGAAATATCAAAATTGGAACAGCTGCGACAGCGGGTATTGAAATCTGGATAACTAGCATCTCCAACCCTCAAGAAGTAATCGAACGGATCAACATGTTGCGAAATCAAAAAGGCATGACAACCGGGTCGTCTTATTCTTCTAAAGACAATCTTATTCTTGCAGGATGGATCTTAATTTTTATTGCGGTGCCTTTGCAAATCTTTTTTATGGTAGTTGGATTAGCGTTTTCTGTTGTTGGTTTTATTTTTACAGCACCAATTTATTTAGTTGCCTTTATTATTGCGATCATTGCATTAGCAAAAAAGAATGGCATAAAAAGACCTCTCATTTTACTTGCATCTGTCTTTCTATCATGGCTTGTTCCGATTATAGTCACAACCATTATTGGAGCCATGGAGAACATGGAAGAAACCACAACAACGGAAAAAAATAAAAGAAGCGTCATGGAAGAAACCACAACAACGAAAAAAAATAAAAGAAACGTCGTGGCCAACGAAGAACTTGATGATGGGAAACCGGCTGATTCTATTCAATACGTTGCACCTAAAATTCTAGGTGCTTTCGGATTGACCTTTGGAGGTATTGTAAATCCAAATGATGTTTATGATTCTAAAAAATTGGATAATGGTCACATTGTTTATGCAGTAAACGCGCCAATGCCTTATCGATATTTTCAACAGGTTTGGGTTGGAGTGGGCCCTTATAATGAAATTTTTCTGATTGTAGGCATTGCGCAATTTGATAGTGCCAGCAAGGCCGATGCGGAAATGGAAGTGCTAAAAACCGCTATAGAGCAGAAATATAAAGTTAATGGAGTTAAAGATATCTTTGGAGAAGATTATAGTTTTGATTTTGGGAGTGTAGAAGTTACACTATCAAGACCATCATTCGAAGTTTTTACTTATCAATTATTGATTTTTTACACTGATAAAAAACTGGAAAAGCAAGTAGAACAATATCGGATAAATATGGAAATAAATAACAGCAATAATAGTGCTATTTGATCATGAAAAAGCTATTTTTACTATCTATTATTGCTTTTTGTGCAACTGGCCTATTGCTTTTTGCTGCCGATAAACAGGCGGAAAAAACTTATCCGACCGATACGGTCAAGCCGCTTTGGATTGTTGACGGCGATACTTTCACAGCCCAGGAACAATCGCAGAATTATCGGCTGTGGGGTATTGATGCGCCGGAACTGGATCAACGTTGGGGTAAAGCAGCCCGCGCCGCCCTGATCGAACTGATCCACAAAAAGACTGTTATCGTCGAGATTCATGGCAAAAGCTACGGACGTCCGGTTGTCCGGGTGATCGCCGGTGGCAAAGATGTCGGCTTGGAACTGCTAAAAATGGGCTTGGCTTGGCATGCAGAAGAATTTGCTCCGGATGAAGAAAATTATCTAGAAGCGCACAAAGCGGCCAAAACAGACAAGCGTGGCCTATGGTCCGACGCAAGCCCGGAAAACCCGAAAGATTTCAGGGAAAAGCGCACACAAAAGAACAGCCAATAATTGGCGGAGAGTGGTAAATATTCTATAAAAATTCTAATACAAAATTCGTAATAAAACAGCACATTTCAGCATATTTCAAAATTAGAAACAATATCATAAGATGTTTATTGAAAACATAAATAGCTAAATTTCAATCAATTAAAAACAGTACTATGTCCTAATCCCACCCTCTCCGCCATTTTGTTTTATCCAACTGAGAGTAAGTGGTTGTGGCAGCTTGTGGTGAGACTGTCGTCGCTGGGATAACTGTTGCAGAAACCTTGTTGTCAGGAAGGATTCCGGGCGATTTCAGCCGCCGCAATTCTTTGCGTCCGGCGCCGGCTCGGAAAGGGCCGGAAAAATCGATTATTTCGCCGCCTTTTGCAGCTTTGCCACTTTGGGCGTTTTCGCCGGTTTGGGCCGGCGGGGCGGCGGTTGCGGCGGCGCCGGTTGCCGGATGCCTCTCAGCGGCCAGTAACGGCGGGCCAGCCGCGGCAGTTCGATGGTCGATTGGGGTTCTACTTCGGGCAGCCTGACCGCGTTGCGCGGAATCGCGCCGGATTTGAACAGCGCCAGTTTGGCCGCCGCCGGACCGATCAATTCATACAGAATGGAGGACGCCAGAACGATGGTGAGCATGGTGTTGCCGACTTCCGGCGACAGGATCCGCTGCCCCATGAAAGCCAGGCCGATCGCCACGCCGGCTTGCGGAATCAGTGCCAGCCCCAGGTAATTTTTGATTTCCCGGCTGCTGCCGACCACGGCGCAGCCGAAATAAGCGCCCAGGTATTTGCCGGCGATCCGGATCAGGAAATAGGATACCCCGATCAGGCCGACCGACCCGAGGATCCGCAGGTCGAAGCTCATACCGGAAACGATGAAGAAAATCGACATCACCGGCGGCGTGAAACGGTTGATTTGCTTGAACAGCGTCTTATCCCGCGTCAGGTTGATGTACGTGGCGCCGAAAACCATGCAGGCGAGCAGTGGGGAAATTTCGAAAACATCGCACAGGCCTGAAATGCCGAGCAGCATGGCCAGCGCCAGGATCAGCCGGTTTTCCCGGCTGCGCTGCGGGGTGAGCAATTTGCTCAGGATGAGCCCGCAGAGAAAACCGATGCCGAGGGCGGCGAAGTTGTAGACGATTGGCAGCAGGATTCCGGCCAGCGATACTTCGCCCCGCGTATTCTCCAGCGCCATCACCGCGCTGAAAGCGAGCAGGCAGATGACGTCGTCCAACGCCACCACCTGCAGCAGCGTATTGACGAATTCCCCCTTGGCGCGGTACTGGTTGATGGTCATCATGGTGCTGGCCGGGGCGGTGGCGGTGGCGATCGCCCCCAGCAGCATCGAAAACAGCCAATCCAGGTTCAGCACCCAGTGCATGAACAGCATGATCAGAATGCCGGCCAGCAGCGCTTCCGCCACGGTCACGACGACAATTTTGGCCCCCGTCTGCTTCATCACCTCTTTTTTGAAGAATTTGGCGACGCCGAACGCGATGAAAGCCAGCGCAATGTCGGAGACAAACCCCATGTCATGGATCACATGGCGCGGCACCGCATTCAGCACGCAGGGTCCCAGCAGAATCCCGGCCAGAATGTAGCCGGTCACGTTGGGGAGTTTGGCCAGCTTGGTCAGGCGGGTCACCAGAAAACCGGAAAACAGAATCAACGACAACGCGACCAGAATTACCGTGGCATTGTTGAAGTGATCGTAAAATGAACTGATGGCTATCGTCGGCATTCGTGGTTCCTGTTGAAAAATTCAATGTTTCGGGAAGAATCGTTTTACCGGTTCCTCCAGCGCCTTGCCCAGTTTGCCGGCCGCCTTGCGGGTCAGCTTGCGTTTGCCGTTTTCATAATCGCTGATTGCCGCTTGCGCAATGCCGGATTTCCTGGCGAGTTCGGATTGAGTCAATTCGTGTTTCAGACGAATGGCGGCCAGCCTTTCGCCGGGCGTTTCCGGCGGTAGCGGCATGGCTTCGCCGCCGCTGACGACTTCGAGGTCAAAATGTTTTTTCAGGCAATCGAAAACCTCGCTGCCGCCTTCGCCGTTCAGCGCGATTTCCGTATATGGCGACTTGATTACAAGCAGCATACAGACGTCCCCTGTGGTTAAAATATATCGTATAATATCACAAAATATATTACTTTCAAGCTGGAAATTTATTTAATTTCGACTGTTTGCCGGTTAAGCCGTCGTTTGGCGGGAAGCGTTGAACTCGAAAGTATTGGGGCACGGAGATTTTGAGCATGCATCATGAATACGGTCAATTCAGATTTGCAAAACAACCGGAAAATGATATGATAATGAAGGGGATAATTTGGTCGCTTTTCAATGGTCCGAAAATCATTTTTCGACGGGGAAATGGTAATTTCAACTTTCGAAGGAGGGAGCGTTATGAAAGTACTGTTGCTGAATGGAAGCCCGCACCGGGATGGTTGTGTATTCACCGCGCTGAGCGAGGTCGCCGAGGCGTTGCGGAGCAATGGCGTGGAATCAGAATTCTTTCAGATCGGCAACCGGGCGGTTCAGGGCTGTATCGGCTGTCTGCACTGTGCCGACGGCAACGACGGCTGCGTATTCAAGGAGCCGCTTTATACCGAGCTGGTGGCGCAATGCCGGGGCTGTGACGGCATTGTGATCGGGGCGCCGGTTTATTATGCCGGACCGCCGGGAAGCCTCTGTGCACTCCTCGACCGGTTGTTCTTTTCGGCGGGAAAATATTTGAAATATAAACCGGGCGCCTGTGTGGTCAACTGCCGGCGCGGCGGAGCGAGCGCCGCTTTCGACCGGCTGAACAAATATTTTACGATCAATCAGATGCCGGTGGCGTCATCGCAGTATTGGAACTCGACGCACGGTTTTACGCCCGACGAAGTCCGCCGTGATCTGGAAGGGCTGCAGACGATGCGGACGCTCGGCAACAACCTGGCTTATCTGTTGAAGAGTGTTGCTAAGGCGGAGGTGGTACGTCCGGAACCGGAAGAACCGGTCTATACCAATTTTATCGGAACGACTCAATAGTACGGCATTTCTTGCAACCGTAAAGTGACGCCTTGCTCCATCCGGGAGGAATAAGTCAGTTTCGACCGGTAAATATTTGCTTTCCTGCGGCAGATGGTTTCGCCGCTCTTGCCGTTGATTGGAAGCGTCGATGCGTTGGAGTCTGAAAACGCCCGCCGGCGGCTGTGATCCGGTGTGGGGGTAGCCTTGATGCCGTTCAGGCGTAATGGTTCCGATGTCATTGCGGCTCAAGCTGAAAAATCAATGAAAGTCAGGTTGACTTCCGCTCCCGGAAGGCAACCTGACTTTCTGAAGTTACCGGTCCAGTTCCCGGTAGAAATAGAGTGCCATTGAACGCGGCTCTGACAGCTCCACCGGAAATTCCGCCAATTCATTGCCGGAAACGGTGACCTTTTCTCCCCGGAAGCACTCCAGCTCGTAGTGCTTTTCCGGATTGATATTCCGTAAATCAAGCGTGCGCCGGGTTTCGTCACCGTCCGGCCGGCGGAAAACAGCGAAGAATCCCGAACCCTTTTCCGGCGCATGGCATTGATAGGCGTAAAAATTCCGGCGCGACTCCGGCGCCGGAGTCAGCAAGTGGAAATCGAAGTAAAAATACGCCATCATCCGCTTCGCCGTCTCCAGAACTTCCCGGTACCACTTGAAGTCGAACCCGTCGTTCACTTCGCCCATGCCGGCGTTCACTCCCGAAGCTACTCCGGAAAAGACGCCGTAATCGTCGCCTGAAATCACCGTCGTGCCGCCGGCATGCAGCGGCACCCATTCGGAAAGGTAGGGAATCTCATTGTGGTTGGCTTCGCTGCAGTCGTACCAGGGCCGTCCCAGCATATCGGAACGGAAGAGGCAGATACTGCGCGAGTTGGTTTCAAAATCAATGCGGCGGCCGCCCGAGGCGCAATTGTCAATCAGCATGTCGGGGAAACGCTCGCGCAATGTATCCCAGAAACGGTACAAGCCGGCAATGTATTTCATCTCGGTTACCCCCACCCGGTCGGGCGCGTCGTTGTCGGCCCAGAAGGGGATGGTATTGAAGTTGAAGTCCTGACGATAATAGTCGATTCCCTCTTCACGCACCAGCCGTTCCACTTCGCCGATCGCCCAGTCACAAGCGGCCTCGTTTCCCAGATTCAGCAGGAGATTGCCGTCATCGGCCGGCGTGGTCAGCAGCCACTCCGGATGTTCCGCCGCCACCGGGGTTTCCGGCATCACCCGTTCGATTTCCACCCACAGCAGAAATTTCATTCCGGCCCGGCGGATCGCTTCGGCCACGGGAAGGAAACCGCCGGGATGGGGAACCTGGTTCACCCGCCAATTGCCCACCGTGCAAGCCCAATCGCTCGCACCATACTCCGTTGGAGAAACCGGCCGGTCAACGCCGAACCAGCCGGCATCCACCCAGAAAGTGTCGAAAGGCAATTCGTAGCGTTCCTTCTGATCGATTATCTGCATCATTCCATCGGAGGACTGCCCTCCCCAGGCGAAACGCGGCAACGGTGTTTGCATCACACTGCCGTCGGCCCGGCGGGGCGAATGATACTTTAGCAGAAAACGCCGCAATTGATTCTGGCCGTCCTCTACACTCATGCCCTGGCGGTGATGAATGAATATCGACGGCTGGCGCAGACACTCGCCGGGAAGCACCCGGAAGTGGGTCTTCGGCATCCCGGCTTCGATCAGGAGCTGGTCGTCGCCGTGCCGCAAATCGGCATACCATGCGCCGCTCCAGCCGATGCCGAAATTGAGTCCTTCCGTCTCCGTGACATCCACGCCGAAAAAAGGCAGCCAAGCCGCCGAACTGCGTCCCTCGTCGGTATCCAGCCGCCAATGATTTTCCGGATAACGCGGCCGCAGCCACACCGTTCCCCGGGTGAAATCGCTCTGCGCGTTCTTGCTGCCCACTGTCCGGCGCAATGCCACGTCACGCTGTGGAAACCTGCAATCGAATGCGTATGGATGGGACAGATAACCTGTTGAGCGGTCTTCCAGAGCCAGGCGCAGCGAGAGCGACCGGAAATCGTCGATTATCCGGCTGGGCTGCGCTCCCGGGTTCAATACCTCCGGCAACCATTCGATCACCGGGAAATCACGATAGACCGTCACCGTAGTGCGCACGGTCAAAGTCCCATCGGCATCGGTTTCTTCCATTTGCCAGCGTGTCAGTTCGGATGTTTCCGCCAACTGCCGGACTTCGCGCCGCGCCGTCGTCATCTCGCCGCCACCGTCATAAACGAAAGCCGCCGCCGGCCGAAACTCGAAAGCGGCGAAATCTGGAGCGGCCAGCTTCCGGCCGTCCGCCAGCGTTACCGCCGGATCGCACCAATTAAAATTGGCCATCGGCGGAATTCCGGGGAAGTCCGCCGGCAACGCAGTATCGAGCGACCGCAGCCTGATCGCGGTTGCACCGTTCAAATCCGCTTGCAGAAGGAAGGGCGCCTGGTCGCCCCGCAGCTCCGGCGACCGGGCCAGCTCCCGCCCGGCGTCGTCTTCGACGATGAAGCGAGCCAGCGAATGAAACGGCAAACCGGCCTGAACTCCGACCCAGGCCTTGAAACGCTTTCCCGGCGACGGAAGATGCAGGACCAAAAGACTCTGGGCATGATCGCCCCAGCCGGCCCCATAACTCCGCTCGCCGATCTTCAAAGGCGCTCCGCCCACGGAACAGCCGCACCGCACTACACTTCCCCAGCCGATCCGCCGGGTTTCGATCGCCGCTCCCTTTGCCGGCTTCAGAATCGAATTCGCCGTCGCCTCGATAAAGTTTTCCAACTGCATGAATACCCCCCATTGAATTGCTGCGTTCGGAAATTCACTATCCACATCTCATATGCTGGATGCCGCCGTCTTTATTTTAACCGTTCCCGGATTTTCTCGATATAAGAATCGGCCAGATTCGTTTCATAAGTCTTACTCAATACTTCTTTCATGGCTTCGGCGGCGGTTTCCTGCGCCGCCGGACTCTTCTGCGCCAGTTCGAGGATACGCCAATCCTGGATGCCCCGGAACCAGGCAAGCTGACGGACGCTGGCCTGCGGGCCGCGGCTTCCTTCATAGATGACCGAGTAATCGCTGCGGTCATTGTCGAAATCATCCCACATGGAGGCGTTTGCTCCATAGCCGACATCATCGTAACTCCAGTACCCGGCACCGATCCCGCCGCGCTGCAGCGCCCGCCACAGCATCAGCCGGTACGACGCATACGGCGAATAGGTACGGTTGCTGACCGCATAGAACAACAGTTCCTGCGGTTTGCGGCCGCCTTCGCGAATCGTTTTCATCTGTTCGGGGATGGCGCCAAAAGAAGGCGACCACAAATTGACATACGGATTCATCATATCCAGAACCTGAAGTGGAATTCCGTCATAGAAGGTACAGAATATTTTCTGCTTCGGAGCATGTTTGGCTATAAGTCTGGCCAGCGGCAGAATATTTTTTGCCCGCGCCATATCGGGCTCATCGGTGATATACCACCCATAATTCGATTCGTCGATGCCTTGAGCGGCAAGATATTCGCGAATTTGTGTCAATACCTGCAGAAAATTCCGTTCCACGATTTCCCCGCTGACTTTTCCATACCCGTAACCATTCAGTGTATCGGGCGCAGGGACCACCATATAGATTTGATCTTTGACCCCGAACACCCCGATCAGCCGGTCCATTTCACGAAAATCCGGCGCTCCGATCAGATTCCCCGACTCATCAGTTTCAAGGGACAGTCCCGATGGGCAGATCAAATGTACGTTCGAACCATTCCGCTTCTGATCCAGCAGCACGGCGTGGCGATAAGCGTCACTTTGTCCATAACCGCTCACTGACATGTAATTGTAGTAGTGAAAATTCAAGGAGTATGGCTTGCCGTCGCGCGGCAATTCGACCGGCATGATCTGCAGCTCCACGGGCACCGTTTTCGCCCATGCTCTTTCGACCGTCGGTTTGATCTGCAGGCTGAAGGTCCAGTTTCCGGGTTCCAATGCGGCGGTATCGATGGTCAGATAGATGATCTCATTTTCCCCTTGACGGCAATCAATTATGTCGTGAATGTCCACGTCGGCCAAAGCGTCGCGCTGAGTGGAGCCGGTACGCAACGCGGTCTCGACAAGCCGCCGGACGGCAACGGCATCCTCCGGCCGGACCTGCCGGTTTTCGTCCGTGGCGGCGACGATTTTCGAAAGCTCGACCCGGAAGCGTACTGCCTTGTCCCAGGCATTGCCAATCCCGACCGCCAGTGTAACGACTTCACCGTGCAATGCCGTCAGCTCGAAATTCCGATGCGAGGCTTCCGGCAGCGGCAGAAATGTCGATTGGGGAACTTGCCATGGGTTGGCAGGCCAGACATAAAAATTTTCTTTGGGATAATTTTCCCGGATCGCCCGCCGGGTTTCCTGGGCGAGCTTTGCCAGAAATCCATTGTAGTCGTCGGCATTGCGGATGTTTTCGGACTGCGTCGCGAGTTCCCGGTACATCTCCCTGACTTTCGGCTGCCGGGCGTTGTTCAGCGGGGACTCCGACAGTTCCGCCCGCGCGCCATCCTGAAAACTCCCGACGACCAGCACCGGAAATTCATCGCGTTGGTGAAAACTGCCGCCCAGCGGCATCAGCGACTGGTAATGATCTTTGCCGTTGGCCGCTACCCGACACACATTCATGGCGATCCGGTCACCGCTTTTCAACCCGTCCCATAATCCGATCGATTCCAGTGGAATCTTGATTTCCGCTGTGTAGCCGGCATCGCTTTCCACCATGGCGAACGGCCATGGAAACGCATAATCCGCCGGATTGCTGATCCCGATTTCCGATTGCGACTTGCCAAACGGATCAATGCTGAAATGGTAATATAATTTTTCTTTTACCTTGGGGGCGATAAATATTTCTATTGTTTCGTAATCATAATGGAATATGTCATCTTCTGCCGGAGGAGTCAATTCTTCGGGCACAGTCACTTTGCAGGCGACATAAATGGATTTGCCGTCGGTGAACATGAATGCTTCGGTCGCGGGATCGGCCGGGCGGGCGGCATCGTTGGCGCTGAGTTTATCAAAACGGGCATCTTGGTATAGCGGCTCATCCAATCTGCCGTCCACCTCCAGTCGGCCGGACAGCAGCGGCAATTCGGCGACTTCCGCCGCGCCGGCCATCATGCCGAAGACCATCGATAATCCCCATGCCAATTGCTTCAACCGATTCATGACAATAATCTCCTTGGTTCTCGCTCGATCCGATTCGCTGGTAAAGGCATGGCGCCAAACAGCGTCTTCCCGGAATTTGCGCAGCAGTCCCCGCCGCGTCCGCGTGTATTTTTCCTTACGTTTCTTTCAATTGCCATCATTTGCTGTCATTGCCCATCCAGGTACGCCAATCCACCGCCATTGCCCGGGTAAGATCCGTAACGCTTCCGTCTGCCAGCGAAACGTTGGCCCGGTTGTTATGCCGAAGCATCAGCGGATACCAGTCGCGATCGAAAGTATTGTAGGTAATTGCCGCGTCGCTGTCCGCCACATCCGCGTCCCAGTTGATCGTCGAACCGTCGCCGTACATCACCGGATTGCCGATGACGGCGGCACGTTTTTTCATGTTCGCCTCTCCCGCGTAACCGAAAGCATCGATATTCAAACCGTAAGAAAACCAGCCATAATCGATCTTGTGATAACTCACCGACGGGCAAACCAGCACCGCTTCCGGCAGATACGCTTCCTTGATAAAAACCTGGGGCCATTGGCCGTGTTCCCAGTCGGAAAGATAGACGGGGAAAATCCAATCTTCCCAGTCGTCGGAATAGAGAATCGATCCCAGAGCCACCTGCTTTAAATTCGACTTGCATTTGGTGCTCATCGCCGCAGCCTTGGCTTTGCCCAGGGCCGGCAGCAGCATGCTGGCAAGAATGGCTATAATAGCAATAACGACCAACAGTTCAATCAATGTAAACTTTTTCATACCATCTCCTTTGGTTTGGCCCGTCGGGCTTGTTTTTTTTCGTATCATGTCATCTCCCGGATAACGGCCTGGTACTGGCCCGGCAAACCAGTTTCGGCCGCAGAAACAGGGAGAATACATCCTCTTCCGGAGTTCCGTCCAGTTTTCGATTTAAAAGATAGACGGCTTGCGCGGCGAATTGATCCAGGTTGAAGTCGATCGCGGTCAGCGGCACCAAATATTCCGTTTCCGGCAGAAGGTTGTTGCAGCCGACCACCGAAACCTCTTCGGGGATTCGGAGGTTCCGCCCCAGAAGCGCTTGAATTGCCCCCTGGGCAAGCTGGTCGGTGGCGCAGAGCAGCGCATCGAACTCCGACTCATCCACCAGGCGCAAGACCCGTTCATAACCGTGCAGACTCGAATAGCCGGCGGCCAGAGCTTGCCCGGGCGAGAATTCCAACCCCAGCTCGTGAAGCGCCAGTCGAAATCCCAGATAGCGCATACTTGTTTCCAGATGCTCCTGCGCCAGCGGAGAATTCCAGTGGAAATTGCCCAGATAAATGATTTTGCGGCACCCCGTCGCGTACAAGTGGCGCATGGCCATCATCATGCCGGAAATCATATCGGTTGCCACATAGGTGTCCTCACGAGGAAATTCATTGCCCAGAACTACATAAGGAACTCCAATCCGACGCAGTTCCCCGGCCTCGGCCCCGTAACCGCACAAAATCAACGCATCCATGCTTCTCAGGTCGGATTCCATCGTGGCCAATTCGAAATGATCTCCGCCGGTCACGAACAAAGTCGGCGAATATCCCCGTTGCCGCAATTCCGGACTCATCCGAATTGCCATGGTGTGGAAAAACTGCGAATAATCGGCCTCCGGCACCAGCAGGCCGACTTTGCGAATCCGCAGGGCTTCTCCGATGAAAGTGCCGGAACCGTGCCGGCGTTTCAAAAAACCGCTGTCTTCCAATAAGCTGACCGCCCGGCGCACGGTCGTAACGGACACCTGATATTCCTTGGACAGTTGCTTTTCGGTCGGAATTCGTTCACCCGGCAGCCGCCCCCGAATATATTGATCGAAAATCTGTTGACGGGTCTGCTGAGTACAATCGGTTTTTGAATTATTCATATCTTTTGGTTCATGTCATATTATAAATTATATCAAAGTCATCAATCTCTTTGGATAGTATAGGATATTTTCAAACAAAAGTCAACCCCCCGGCAAAAAAAATCCGGTAAAAAATTCAGAAAATTCAGATGCTTTTTAAGCCATGACAATACCGGAGAAATTTTTTGACCGGCCGCGAACCCCCCTGGGGGCCGGAATGATATTGCCGGTGACGCGGCTTTTAACCGTCGCAGCCGGGTCAGGAATTGCTTGGCAGGGAGCGCATCGACAGCGCCGCCGGCTTCGTTCAGAGCGTGTTCCGGAGGTTTGAATGCCTGATAATGAAGGTGAAGGGATTTGAGTCTGCCGCGGGGCGCGGCCGAATGGTTTTTCCGAAACGCGCCCCAGGGCCGGTGAATTTCCTGACGGATACAAACAAATCGTCAGGCTTCATCTGGTTATTTCGCCGGTTTGCCGGCCGCCCTCCTGCTGTTTTTCTTCACGGTTTCCCGGGTTTTCTGAAAAACGGCGAACATCGGCGGAATGAAGGCGACGCCGATCAGCGTCGCCGTCAGCATGCCCCAGAAGGTCGTGGTGCCGATCACCCGGCGGCTTTCGGCGCCGGCACCGGAAGCGAACAATAGCGGCATGACGCCGATGATGAAGCTCCAGGCGGTCATCAGCACGGCGCGGTAACGGTAATTGGCGCCGTTGATGGCGGACCGGGCGATCGATTTGCCGACGTTGCGTTCCTGCATCGAGAATTCGACCATCAGAATGGTGCTTTTGGCACACAACCCGATCAGCATGATCAACCCGAGCTGCGCGTAGATGTCCAGCAGCATGCCGTTGAAATACAGCGCGGCGATGCCGCCCAGCGAGGCAAAGGCGACGGAGAGGATCACCGGCATCGGAATCGTCCAGGATTCGTATTGGGCGACCAGGAAGAGGTAGCCGAAAATCACCGCCAGCGTCATCAGCAGCACGATCCGGCCGTCGTTGTTCTTTTCCTGATAGCTCATATCGGTCCAACTGACGGCGTATTCCTTGCCGAAGTTGTTGGCGATCAACTCTTCGAGGTCGTCCATGATGCGGGTGCTGGACGCGCCCGGCATCGGGATGACGGTGACGCCGGCCGACAGGTTCTGGTTGAAGCGTTCCAGCTTCTGCGCGCCCAGCGTGACTTTCGCTTCGGCGATCGCGGTCAGCGGAACCATTTGGCCGTAATCGTTCTGGATCATCAGCTCTTCAAGGTCACTCAACGTGGAGCGGTCCTGGCCGTCGAGCTGGAGCTTGACCTTGAAAGAATAACCGTACAGATTGAAGTCGTTGACATAGAGCGACGCCAGATTGCTCTGCAGCGCGGTGAAAATGCGGCTGATCGGCACGCCGAGCGCCTCCGCCTTGTCCCGGTCGATGTCGAGATGGAGCTGCGGCGTCCGGGCGTTGAACGAACTGAAGGCGTACTGGATGTCGGGCATCTGTTGTTTGTCGTTGAGCATATCGAGCAGCTTGCCGAGCTGCTGTTCGAATTCCTGCGGAGTATCGTTGCCGGAGGTGCGGAGCGCGAAGGTGACGCCGCCGGTGACGCCCAGTCCCATGATGGCCGGCGGCTGGAAGGCGCGCACCTGGGCTTGCGGAATTTGTTCGCCGATCGCCATGATCCGGTCGCGCAGCGCCTGAATCGACAGCTCCGGCGTTTTGCGCAGATCCCAGTCATCGAGGGTGATGATGGCGAAACCGAGGTTTTCGCTGGCGCCGCTCATCAGCGAATAGCCGGCGACGGTGACGATATCTTTGACGCCCTTGAGCTGCAGACATTTTTCATTGAACAACGCCATCGCTTTGTCGGTACGCTCCAGGGAAGCGCCGGGCGGCAGTTCCAGTTCGCAGAGCAAACTGCCTTTGTCCTCGTCCGGCAGGAAGCCGCCACGCAGGCCCTTGAGCAAAAAGACGTTGGCCGCCAGGACGGCGAGGACGAGGATGACCGTCAGGTAAAACCGCCGGATCATGAATCTGGAAAATCCGATATAACCTTTTTGGGTCGCGTCCAGGGAAGCGTCGAACCAGCGGAACAGGATGAATTTCCGGCGTTTGGCCGCCGCGGCCGGTTTCAGGATGAGCGCGCAAAGCGCCGGGCTGAGGGTCAGGGCGTTGAACGCCGAGATGCACAGCGCGACGCACATCGTCACCGCGAACTGCAGATAAATCGTGCCGACGATGCCGCCGTAAAAACCGATCGGCGCATAGATGGCGGCGGAGACCAGCGTGGCGGCGATGACCGGGCTGGTGATCTGTTTCATACTTTTGGCGGTGGCTTCCGGCGGCGGGAGCTTCTCCTCTTCGATGATCCGCATGGTGTTTTCGACGACGACGATCGCATTGTCGACCAGGCTGCCGATGACGAGGATCAGACCGAACAGGGTCAGCACGTTGATGGAATATCCCAGCAGCGCCATGACGAAGAAGGTGCCGAGCAATGAGACCGGGATGGCCACCGCCGGAACCACGGTGGCGCGCCAATCCTGCAGAAAGAGGTAGGTGATGGCGATGACCAGCAGCAGCGTGATGACCAGCGTCGTCGCGATTTCCCGGACATTGACCAGAATGTAATTGCTCGGGTCGTAGGCGTGGACGGCTTCGACGCCCTCCGGAAAACGTTTTTTCAGTTCGTCGAGCAGTTGGTTGGCGTTTCTGACCAGTTCGACGGCGTTGGCGCCGTCCTGGCGGTAGATGGCCATGGCGACGCTGGGCTGCCCGTTGAAGTAGCCTTCATCCGTGTAGCGTTCGGCGCCGAGTTCGAGCCGGGCGATGTCGCCGAGCCGGATCTGTTCGCCTTCCGGTGCGGCGGCGACGACGATGTCGGCGAATTCCTCCGGCGTTTTCAGCCGGCCGGTGACGTCGAGCTTGAGTTGCAGATAAGGATTGGATTTTTCGCCGCCCAGCGTACCGGCGGCGGCCGGAATGTTCTGCGAATTGAGTTTGGCGATGATGACTTCCGGCGTGAGGTTCAGCGCGGACATCTTGAGCGGATCCAGCCAGATGCGCATGCTGTAGTTGCGTTCGCCGAGGATTTCCACCGAACCGAGGCCGGGCAGCCGGGCGAAGATATCCTTGACGTTCATTCGTACATAATTGGCCAGTTCCAAATGCGAAAGCGTCGTGCCGTCGGTCTGAAACGAATAGACGCCGGCCATATCGGTGGACTGTTTTTTGGTGACGATGCCGATCTGCTTGACGGTGTCCGGCAGTTGGGCTTCGGCGCGCTGGACGGCGTTCTGGACGTTGACCTGGGCGATATCGGAGCTGATGCCGGGCCTGAAGGTCAGCGTCAGCGTGTAGTTGCCGTTGTTGTCGCTTTCGGATTTGAAATAGAGCAGGTCCTCGATGCCGTTGATCTGTTCCTCGATGACGCTGGCGACCGTCTCGGCGATCACCTGCGAGGTGGCGCCGGGGTACATGGCGGTGACTTTCACCGTCGGCGGAGCGATTTCCGGATATTCGGCGATCGGCAGCCGGAAGAGACAGATTGTGCCGACCAGCACGGTGACGATCGAGATGACGAAGGCGAATTTCGGGCGTTTGATGAAAATTTCGGCAAACATGATTTCCTCACTTCACCGCTTCCGGCGCGACCGGGGTGACAACCATGCCCGGTTTCACCTTGTGAGTGCCGTCGATGATGACTTGCTCCGAGCCGTCGAGCCCTTCCAGAATGATTTGCAGCCCTTCGGCGACCGAACCGGCCTTGACGGGACGCTGAACCACTTTCCGCTTGTCGTCGAGGATATAGACGCAATAACCCTCTCCAGTCACAATCAAGGCGGACGGCACGATGGCGAAAAATGCTTTTTCCGCTTTGGCGGAAACCAGCGCGGTGACGAAACTGCCCGGAATCAGTTGGCGATCCCGGTTTTCGAAGGTCGCCCACAGCGTGATGGTATTGCTGGTCGAATTGACCTTGTTGTCGATCAGGGTAATGCTGGCGGTTTCGTGGTAGATGGTGTTGTCGGCGAGCTGAATGCGGACGACCGCTTTGTCCCGGATTCCCTCCATGCCGCCGAAATCGCGCCGGAAAACCCGCTCGCTCAAACTGAAGCGGGCGTAAATCGGCGCAATCATTTCAATGTCGGTCAACTTGCCGCCCTGCGGGGTGATCAAATTGCCCTCGGTAAAGACGCTTTTGCCGATGCGGCCGGTGATCGGCGCATAAATTCTGGTGTAGGACAGCGTATTTTCCGCATCGGTCAGACTGGCGGCGAGCTGTTTGAGATTGGCCTGTGCCGAATCGATTTCCAGCACCGCTTTGTCGTGCGAGGAAACTGCCACCGCGTTGCTTTCCAACAGCGTACTGTTGCGTTTGAATTCGGCGTCCGCATAACGCAGCGAAGCCTCCAGCAATTCTTGCTGGGCTTTTAGCCCATCCACGGCCGCGCGGTAGGTGGTGTCTTCCAGCTCGTAAAGCAGGTCGCCCTCCTGAACCATCGTTCCTTCGGTGAAGTTGATCTTCAGCAAAGTGCCGGTAATGCGCGGCATGAGGTCGACGTGTTTGATCGCTTCCACCGAGCCGACGTAACGTCTGGGCGCCGCTTCCGCGACCGTTTTAACGGAATCGACGATCACCAGCGGTGGCGCGTTGTCCGTTTCGGCGGCGTGCGTCAATCCGGCACCCCACAAAAATACGGCAGCAATTCCCGATAGCAACAGTCGTGACGTCATGTTTCCTCCCTGTCCGTGACAGATATTGTTTGATTGCAGTAAGAATAATGGTCAATTATATTGGTTCTATTACGAACTATTTTAATATATGTTTAAACTTTGGAAAGACAAATCGATTTTTGATTTTTTTGTTTGAAAAGTATTGTAAACGCGGTGAGGTTTACTATATTAATTCCAGCGATAAAGGTTTTGCTGCGGACGGTTTTTGGTTCGGAGAGACATGAGAACATTTGGGGGCAAGTGACCAGAAGATGAAAGACGTGGCCGCCATGCGGGAACTGACGGTGGATATTTATACCATCAGCCGGTGTACGCACAACTATTATGCGCGCGAATTGCGGAAACTTCACATCACGATGGGGCAGTTCCCGTTTATCATGGGCATCGTCGAGAACGACGGCATTTCGCAGGAAAAGTTGTCGGCGGAGATCATGATCAGCAAGAGCACCACCGCCGCCATCGTCCAGCAACTGCTGAACGCCGGCCTGGTCACCCGCGAAATCGATCCGCTCGACCGGCGCAACTTCAAACTCCACGCCACCGGCAAAGCGCTGCAACTGGTGCCGAAGATTGAAGAAAGCATCGACCGCTGTCACGAGATGATCACCGGGGAGCTGACTGAAATCGAGCGGGATATTTTTGCCAGACTGGTAAAAAAAGTTCGAAACAGAACTGAAATTATCCTGGGACACAAGCGTTCCGGCAAAAACGTTTCCGGCACCCGGAAAGACGAAGGGTGAGATTGCTTTCTAACGTTTGCATAAGCGGTTCGGCACCGTTGACCGCCCGCAACGGCGAATCGTTCAAAACCTGAGATTTCCTGAACCGCCACCAGCAGAAATGCCCCGACTCCGCACGCCGGCATCTGACTTCGATCACCTACCGCATTTGCCCCGGAAACGCCGCCGGCCGCGCGGCCTGACTTCATATATCGGTAAAGCATTTTTGACGATTGCTCATATTATCATCATATTACCGATTGGAAAAATTCAGGGAAAGAGTTCGGGCGTTCCCGGCATTCCATTGACAAAAATTTTCTTTTCTCCTATACTATTACCAGATCGGAGAAATACCATGAATCGAAAACTGCTCTACGAAAACATCGTCGACGACATTCGCGCCCGGATGCGCAGCGGGGAATTGGCCGCGGCCGATCCCCTGCCGCCGGTGCAACAGCTCTGCCGTCACTATCAGGTCAGCCATATCACCGTGCTGCGCAGCCTGAAGGAGTTGAACGCGGCCGGGGTCATCCACCGCCACGGCCGGGGGTATCGTGTCGCTCCGGTCCTGAAGCTGGAGGAGGAGTTCGCCTTGAGCTCCCGGGCCACCACCATCGGACTCTTTTTGCGCTCCTACTGGAATGCCCCGGACAACTACTTCAATCAGATCAACCAGGCCATCGAGAACGAACTCTTCGCCTCGCGCATGGATACGCTGCGTTCCCACTTCAGCAATGTGTTCAACTACTGCCAGCCCGACTCTTCCGGCGAATACGCCGAAGCCGATGAGATCCTGCGCCAGATGCTGGCCATCGCCCGGCGCTGCTGCGGTCTCCTGGTCGATGAACGGGTTTCGGACCGGATACTGGCCGGATTCCTGCAGCACTCCGACGTGCCGGTGGTGGTGGTCAACCGCGCTTCCGAGCTGCCGGTCGGTTCCATCGCCATACCCAACTTCTCCGGCGTCAAGCTGCTGCTGGACGCCGTCCTGACCCGGGGCTATACCGACATATTCTTCTGCGGCACCGCCGCCCGGCGTTTTTACAACGACTATCAGCGGTTCCGGGCTCTGGAAGAATTGACGGCGCAGGAGGAGTACGCCGGGCGCTTCCGGATGCACTGGCATACCGACTGGGAGGTTCCTTTTGAAGTTTATTACCAGAAACTGTATAGCGCACTGACCCGGCTCTCTCCGCCGCGCAAGCCGCTGATCTTGGCTCCCAGCGACCTTCTGGCGCTGGAACTTTACAAACGGCTTTCCACCCGGGACTGCGAAGTTGGCCGGGACTACGGACTTTGCGGCTTCTACGGGAGCCCCGTGACTCTTCCCGGCGGCCGGATCATCACTTCGGTCCGGGTCAACACCGACGCCGTCGGCAGCAGCGCAGTGAAGCTGCTGCTCAAATTCGTCCACAACCCGTGGTGCGAACGCAAAGAAGGAAAGGAGGTCGGAGCCGAACTGGTCTACGGCGATACCGCCTGACCGGTGCCGGCACAAAAAAAACGGATTCATCGTCCCATCCCGTCAATTCCCGAAACCATCAACCCGGAAAGGATCCCGAACCATGAAAACCAAAAAATTCACACTGATAGAACTCTTGGTGGTGATTGCAATCATCGCCATCCTGGCCAGCATGTTGCTTCCCGCCCTAGCCAAGGCGCGGACCGCGGCGCAACTGACCAAATGCGTCGGCAACCTCAAGCAGCTCGGACTGTCGTTCACATTGTACGCCAATGACAATCTGGATCAATTGCCGCCTTATTTCGACGCGAACGGAATCGCCTGGAGCGATTCCACCGAGCGGGGAGTTCTGACCGCCTATCTCTTCCCGGCCGGAACCGACATCAACATTCATATCGGAGCGGTCAAAGTGCGCGACGGCAAACGCCATCCCATGGGTTGCGCCGCGTTGAACGTGTCGGTCAATCCGGCCGCCGATGCGGGCGACAGTCGATACGGCTACGGCTACAATCTGGGAGCCTGGGCTCCGGTATCCCTCTCCGGCTGCCGCTATCCCTCTCAGTTGCTGCTGATCGGAGAAACCGACCATCCCTGGGGCTCGTTCGTCAATTACACCGCCGACGCCCCGCCGGCCTATCCCCATAACCGCCGGGGCGCCTTTACCTTCACCGACGGCCATACTTCGACCTATGGTACCGGGCAATTACCCAATGAAGCCCGGGGAGACAACGGCGTCGACTGTTATTTAAGCAACCTTTACAATCCGAATCCAAGCGTGTTCTTTCAATATTGAAGCATAATTCTCGACTGGGAAAAGCACTTTCCGGCCCAACCCGGTTCCGACCGGAGAAAGTCATCTGCCATGAAACGTTTTTTCATCCTGTTCCTTCTCTCCTTCCGCAGCATCGTTTTCGCCGACTTGATCGCCACCGGTGAATCTCCCTCGCCGCTGGAAGAAACCGCCGCTTTCGAGTTGCAGAACTTCATGCAGTCAGTCACCGGACGCGAATTCACAGTGGTCCGGGAGAGCGAACTGGCCGGGCGCATCCCGGAAATCTACCTGGGACAGACCGGTTTCGCCCGGGACCACCGGATCGACGGCCTTGCAGCGCAGGACGAGGAATGGATTTTGCGTACCTGCGAAGAGAGCCTCGTCATCACCGGCGGCCGTCCGGCGGGCACCCTCTACGGAGTCTACGCCTTTCTGGAAAAACTCGGCGTCGCCTTTCTGACCGAGGACGAGACCGTGATTCCCCGGTGCCCGGACTGGCGGCCGGAACTGATCGACGAACGCGGCGAACCCGCTTTTCGTGGCCGGGAGATCTATGATGAACGTCCCTATCACTTCATCCGGCAGGAGGCCGCGCCGGAAGTGCGCCGGCGCTACTGGCTTTTCAAGTTGCGCAGCCGCATCAACGGCGCATCGGCTTTCGGGGAAGAGATACTGTACCGCGCCCGGTTCCTGCAACATACCGACCGCACTCCCTTCTGCCACAACTTCTATCGCTACGTGCCGCCCGAAACATACTTCGCGGAACACCCCGAATACTTCACCCTCGGTCCCGACGGCAAACGCACCACCGCCGCTTATGTCGGCCAGCTCTGCCTGAGCCATCCCGACCTGGTCCCCATCGCTCTGGAGTCGCTGCGGGAATTCATCCGGCGCGACCGGGCCGAGCTGCCGCCGGAGCAATGGCCGACCTTTTACGACATCTCCCAGAACGACGGCGGCAACACCATGTGCGGCTGTGAAAACTGCCGCAAAATCGTGGAAGAGGAGGGCGGCGAGTCCGGTCTGCTGCTGCGCTTCATCAATCCGATCGCCTCCGCCATCCGCCGCGACTATCCCGAGCTGACCATCCGCACCTTCGCCTACAGCTTTACCGCCGGACCGCCGCGCCTGACCCGGCCCGAATCCAACGTCTTGCTGCAGTATTGCGCCGGAGGCAGTTGTTACCGGCCTATGGCCGAAGCCGATTTCCGGGAGTTGGTCGAATGGAACCGGCAGGGCGCGACTTTTGCGCTCTGGGATTACTGGAACATGGGGATGTTCTTCAATCCGCCGCGTCCGGAAACCATGGTCGACGCCATTGCCCCCGATCTGCGGCGCTTTCGGGATAACCGGGTCACGGCGCTTTTTCTGGAGGCCGAGAAAAATCCGGTCACGCCGCAGAATTTCATCGAGTTGCAGTATTATCTGGCGTCGCGCCTGATGGTCGATCCGGATCTGGACGACCGGAAGCTGATCGCGGAGTACATGACCCATTACTACGGTCCGGCCGCTCCGCTCATGACCCGTTATCTGGACCGGCTGCGGGAGGGAGTCGCGCAGGATCTCACTCCCGGCCCCGCCTGGGAACGCCGCTGGCGCTACCTCGACGGCCAATTCATGCTGGACAACTATCGCTTGCTCCTGGAAGCGGAGGCGGCGGCGCAGTCGCCCCGTTTCCAGGCCCGAGTGCGGGCGGAAACCATCCCTCTTTTCTGGCAGATCGTCTACTGGCGGCAGGAGACTGAATCCGACTTCCGGGAGCACGGTATCTCCGTCGACGCCGTCCGCGACCAGTTGAAAAACAACATTCTGGAATACCTGGACCGGACCGATTGCGTCAATCCCGGTTATTTCCGGGAACGCTTCGCCGGCCAGTTCGAGATCCTCGAAGCCAATCTGACCGCCCCCGAGCCTTTTCGCGCCATCGAGCCCAAGTATGTCTTCGGCTATCCGCAGCAGAACGATCCCGGCCCGGAGTTTCAATGTTCCGTCACTGCCGATCCGGATTCTATTCCCGGAAAAACCCTGCTGTCGCGCCATCCCAACCAGGTTCCCGGCGACGGCAATCTCTTCGGCACCTATGATTTTGCGGTCAAGGACGGCAAAAATCTGCTGGTCGCGCCCGAAGACGAAGCCTACCACTGGTATCGCATTCCTGAAATTACGCTGGGCAGCAATTGCCTCTTTTTCGCCCATCGCTGGCATCTGCAGATCAACCTCTCCCAGGCCTACGCCATCCCCAACGCGGAAAACAGCGAGGATAACTGCTGGGACCTCTGGTTTCACGCCCGTTTTACCGGTCCCGCCTGGATTCCCGGTTCCGCCGCGGCCAATACCATTGCAGTGGATATGGTGATCCTCACCCGCCCCGGAACCGCCGAATCGATCAGGCGGAAGCTGAAGTAAAACGGTTTCCGGCCGGAACCGGGGATTCACCTGCAGCGGCGGGATGTGTGTGCGGCAAAAAGTCTCAACGCTGTCGATTGCGGCAGCGAATCGTTGAAGATTTGGGCCCTTTCCGATGGCGGAACTTGAAAACGGCCGCCATTCCCAACAAACCGATTTCCCCCAGTGCTAAAATTGCGGCACCGTTTCATCGGGGTAAAAATCCGCCCAGGGGTGTTCCCAAAGAAATGGTGAACTCACATCTTTTTTGATCGATATGGTATGGGGCCGGGGGGGTGGGGGGAAGCCAAAATAGTTTCTGTTTTTGCGGAATCCGTTTTGCGGCGGCTTGATAAATGTCCTCTTGATGGATATGGTATGGGGGAGGCGGCCTCGATGAGCGGCCATCTTGAGGGAGAACCATTTAATTCAGTGAAGGAGAACCATGAAACGATTGATGGCGTGTGTTGTAATGTGGGGTCTGGGGATGGCGGTATTGTCCGCCGGGGTGATTCCCTTGAACAAATGGAAGGTGATCGGGCCGATTCCGGAAGCCGCTTATGTGGAAGCCGAGGCGGATCGTTTTCTGGCTGAGCCGCTGGAGGAAGTTTGCGGGGTGAAGGCGGCCGACTATGTCAATCCGCGCAATCCGGAAGGGGATGGCCTGTATTTTCTCGACTTCTTCGGTGAAGTTCCCCACGGCAAGGCGATGGCTTACGCCGCGGTGGAGGTGGAAGCCGAAGCCGGGTACTATGTTTTTACGTTGAACACCGATTTCACGGCCGAGATATTCGTGAACGGCGAATCCCGTTGCAAAGCGTTTGGCGACTCGTGGGGGAACGTTTTCTTCGCGAAATTCCATGAGGGCGCCAACCGCATTGCGGTGAAGAGCTATCATGAAGAGGGCTATTGGGCGGTGGTGCTTGCCGTGGTTGAGGGGCCGCTGGATGAGGAGGAATACCGGCAGGCGCTGGCGGAAAATACGCTGCGGCAGCGCATTGTGGATTTTTCCTATAACAGTCTGACCATCGGCGGCTATTTTGTCGGAACGGTCGGGACAAAGCCGGAATTGACCTGGGACAATCCGGCCAATGCGGCGGAGATGTTCGGGAAAAATCCCCAGCAGATTACCTGGTTCGACGAAACGATGCAGGCGACCGAAGATTTCCGCGACAGCGGCTTGTATTACGCGCTGCTGGAAACGGAAACGGCGGACGGCAAGCCTTACAAGGCGCTTTTCAGTTATTATCTGTTGCCGGAGGGCTGGAAAGAGGATCCGGAAATTGTCGAATTTGCCGGGAATTTCCAGTGGCAGGAGCCGTTCGACGGCTTCCAGACGACCTGGACGGCCATTCCGCAGCGGCTGAAGCTTTTCCGAGACAGCGCCGGGACGGATTTGGGCCTTGCGTCAAAACCCGGCGTGGCTCCGGCGGTGGTGGCCTGGCGCCAGCGTGCTTTTCCGGTGGAAACGGTTCGGCTTGCTCCGCCGATCGAATTGACAAAAGCCGCTCCTGCGTTGCGCTATGGCAGCGAGGAGGAGGCCGGCTTTCTGCCCGGCAGCCGGGAAAAATTCGATGCGCTTTGCCGGGAGCTGTATGAAAAAACCCGGAAAGCCTTTTACACCGTCATCGCCCGCAACGGCGTGATCGTCTATGCCAGGGGGTACGGCGAACTGGCCGGGAAGCCGATCAATATCGCTACGCCGTGTTCGATGGCCAGCATGTCCAAACTCTTTACCGGGTTGTTGTTTGCCCGTTTTCTGGACCAGGGCCTGATGGAGCTGGATGAAGACATGTCGCGTTTCATGCCGGCGTTGGCCGGCACGCCGGAATGGAAACTGACGCCGCGCCGCTGCTTCAACCATACCAGCAATTTTACCGGACACGGCAATTTCGGCGGCATCCGCAACCCGCTGGGCGAATACGGCATCGCCTGTTGGCTGCCGGTGGTCAAACCCGGTTCCGCCTGGAGTTACAACGGAGTCGGCCCCAATTTGATGGGCATGTATATGATGAATGCCACTGCGCTGCCGATCGACCGGCTTTTCGCCGAGAATTATTACCGTCAACTGGGAATCACCTCGATGAGCGGCGACGATCAGGGCGGCGGTTATCTGGCCAGCGCGGACGACCTGGCGAAACTTGCGCAACTGCTGCTGAATCGGGGCAGCTACGGCAAATGGCAATTTTTCGAGCCGAAAACCTATGAATTGCTGATGCCGCGCAATCTGGCGGAAGACAATCCGGGAACTTCGATCGAAGGGTATTACGGAGTGGGCATCCAGCCGTTCTGGCCGCCGGCGGCGGGGGAAGACGACATCGTCTATTACGGGCACGGCGCCGCGAGCGGCACGGTGTTCAGTTTCGATCCGAAATACCAGACGATGGTGATCCAGGCCCGCGATGAAAATTCGGAAGCCAACGACGAATACCGCAAAAAGCTGGAACAGCTGGTCTGGGATTCGGTGGCCAGGTAGGTTTCCGTTTCGCATGATTTTTACTTTCGGGCATCGATCCGGAATGGCGGCTCACCCGCGGTGAAAACCTTGCCGTCCGGTTGTAAACTGGCCGGTGCGGCATTATCTTATCTTCCGACGGAACAACCGGTGGAGGCTGAATGTGAAAAAGGCGAAAAGTGAGCTGCGCGGCATTCCCGGCGTCGGCGAGAACATCGAACAGGATTTGCTCAATCTGGGCTATTCGACGCTGGAGTCGCTGAAAGGGCAGGATCCAGAGGAAATGTACCGGCGGGATTGCCGGCTGAAAGGTTTTCAGGAGGACAAATGCCAGTTGTACGTTTACCGGCTGGCGGTTTACTTCGCCGAGCACGCGCAGCCGGAGCCGGATAAGTTGAAGTGGTGGAACTGGAAAGAGGCGCCGCCGGAACGTTGAGAACGATTGCGGGAAAGGGGCGGGATTGCGATGCTTGAAGTCATCGGGGTCGTCGGCGTCCGGATTTTTTCCAATACGTATGCCAATGTGCTGCAGAAACGGCTGATCGGCCGGGCCGGGATTCCGGCGCTGCCGATTAATTTCGCAGTCTACCTGCTGCTGGGATTGGCGATGTCGCCGGCGATCTTTCTGGGCGATTGGCACTGGAGCTGGGAACTGTTCGGCTATGCCTGCGCGGTCGGGATTTGCGGGGCCGCCGGCAACGGTTTTCTGGTGGCGGCGCTCCGCTCGGGTGAACTCTCGGTACTGGGGCCGATCAATGCCTGGAAGCCGGTGGTCGGCATGATTTTCGGTTTGCTGCTGCTGCACGAATTGCCGACGGCCGCCGGTTTGACCGGGCTGGCGCTGATCATCGTCGGTAGTTATTTCGTACTCGGCGCCGATGAACGGGGATTCCGGTTCCGGTCGTTGTTGCGGCGCGATATCGTCCTGCGTTTTCTGGCGCTGCTTTTTTCCGGAATCGAGGCGGTATTTCTGAAGAAAACGGTGCTGCTTTCCAGCGTCGTCGGCAGTTTCCTGATCTGGTGCTGGTTCGGCGCGTTTTTCTCATTGGCCGGCTTGCTGCTGGTGCGGCCGGAAACCGGAACCGCGGTGCGGCTGCGGGCCGGTTTTCGGGAATTGCTGGCGCTGGCATTGATGTTCGGGGTAATGCAGTATTCCACCAATCTGGCCTTCAAGCTGCTGCCGGTCGGGCCGGCATTGGCGCTCTTTCAGCTGTCCGGCGCGCTGAATCTCTGGTTCGGCTGGAAACTCTTCCAGGAGAGACATATGGGCATGAAGATCGCCGGGACGGCGATTGTGCTGCTCGGCGCCGCGCTGATTATCCTGGGCGGATGAACTGGCCAATCCGTAATGCCGTCGCCCAGGCCGGTAAGTCACGCCGATCGGGGCGCAGCCGGACCCGGCGGTCGACGCCAATAAGCTGACCGCCGGCGGATCCATCGGTTTTTCCGGCCTTATCGCGGCCGGAAATTCGGAACGGCCAGCAGCTTACCGCCGCAATTGGCCGATTCGGCCGCCAGAATGGCCGGCGCGGCAGTTTCGACCGCGTCGTAGACATCCATCGGCAGCGGCCGGTTTTCGACGATCGCCCGCAGAAAGGTGTCCACCGGTTTGAAATCGGCGCCGCCGTGGCCGGTGGCCATCTCTTCGGGGGTGGCGCCGAGCGGGGTGGTCGACAACTCCACCGGCCGGTAGTCGCTCTGGCCGGGATCCCATTGCCGGAAACTGTCGCCGGTATGACGCGGCGTGGTCACGGATCGTTTGCTG
>OJMH01000851.1_pt1 | contig 35861 bp, 42 predicted proteins | sample 1597111 | NCBI WGS metagenome assembly OJMH01 (sample SAMEA2452115, study PRJEB22498) | human gut metagenome | reverse complement strand
GTCTGGCGCTGTTTACCTCATGAACATCTCCATTGGTGAAATCAACGAACACGGGAAGATGACCATCGTGATCCAACAGCATATTGAGCTTGATTGCCCCTTTGGTTTGCCGATAGGTTGCCCATGGAAAAACTTTAACGCAAAGCTCAATCAGCGTTGCGTCGAGACTGTAAAGTTTCTTGGGAAACGAAAACTCATGCCGTGGCGCAATTGCATGGCAGTGTCCCAGAAGCATATGGAAAATATCGCCGAACATTTTCGGAGAGCGATGGGCATTGGCGTACGACAAGTTGGATTTGGTTGGAGCGGATTCCACTCCAAGATGATTCAACTTGCCTCCGCAGGTTTTCAAACCTCCGCAAATCTCTCGCAGACTATTGGCCTGCGCCAACTGGCAGAAGATCATCGACACAAAATGTGCCCAACTGTCAAAGGACTGTTTTCGCTTGTCTCCATTGTGTTTCATGACTATTTCTTCAAATTCTCGCTTCGGTATCAAATCCAACACTTGACGAAAAAGACTGACTGATGTATTCTTCATTACGGAGCCTCCTTGTGGTTTAGGCAACCGTAATATACTATTACGGACAAGTTGGCTCCACTTTTTTCACCCTTTCAAAAGTTTGTTAGGACAGGTGTGGTTTCTATTGTTTCTTGTACTTCCGAAATTTATTTTCGATCTCAATGATCCCTTGGCATGACAGCGGAGTTTCACACTGAGCACAGCGGTAGGTGGGTTCATGCGGCTCGATTTCCGCATCTGCATAGCAGATTTGAACATTCAAAGATTCCGGATGATGGATCAGAATGCCGTCTAATTTTGCGGAATTGTCCAGAATGCTCACTCGGGTGTCGCATTTACAAACCGGGCAGAATAACATGACCGGTTCATGTTGAATCCACTGGTGTGTCTGCGGATCACGACTCCAGGTTTCTCCGGCAACCTCAAAAATGGTATGGGAGAATAAGGTTTCAAGATGTTTCAAAAATTCTTTCTGAGTCAGTTTCTTCATGGCGATCCTTTTTCTTATCTGGTATTTCGAGGTTCATTAATCAGTTATGCACATTCTTCCTGTTCTGACTGTGTTTCTTCCGGTGCAGCCGGTGTAAACAGGATTTCCCGTACTTCCCTGACCGGTTCGCGCAGGAGAATGCCGGGGAAGAATTCCGAGAGCAGAGGCATGTTGTAACGCTTCGCCTTCCGGGTAAATTCTCCGTTTTTGTTCAGCTCGATCAGCAGTTGTTCAAGCTCTCCTCTCAGAGAGGATTGTTCTTCTGTATACGGAAAGAGTTTTTGGGTTTCACCGGAAAGATTTTCCAGTTTCAGCCTTTTTGCCTCCAGTTCTTTTTCCAACATGCACAATTCTTTCGGTTTATTTTCCAGCAGGCTTCTCAAACCGGTCAGGAATCCCTGTGTGGTGGTACATGCGCTTGAAATGGAAAGCATCGCCACCTTGAATTGGTAATCGGGCAGATGATAGCCGATCTGAATATCGGAGTCCGTGATGGATTCGAAATTGGAGAATGGACAATAGGCCGACAGTTGGACTTTGAGGCCATTGATTTCCAGCATCCCCATAGGGATGGAGACATTTCGTTTCAGAATTTTGGCTTGAACTGCCGCTTGTTTCATTCTATAGTCCCGGAAGATGTCTTGCAATTGTGCGAGCTGCTCCTTGCGGTTGCCGGAGAATCGGCGATTGTTCAATACCAGGCTCAGGCCGTTGTCGAGAACCGGCTGCCGGGCGATCAGAAGCTTCAATTTTTCGATATCCTCAGCCAGTTGAGGCAACTGATGAGTAAGCGTGTTTTTCTGATTCAGATTGTTCCGAAGGTTTTTCCGATACTGGTTTTCGAGGGTTTCCAGCTCGCGCAGCCGGTTTTCGACGATCACCTTGCGGCGCAGTTTCTCATTGCCGCTGATGATGGCGGAAAATGTGGCATAATCCAGCGCGGCGTCTGTATGGATTTCGCGGAGATGCCGACCGCCGGCACCGACAAGAACATCGGAGATGAAACGCTGCTTTTTGTCAAGAATCTGGAACATTCCGGCATCCAGAGTTTGAGTAATGCCGTAATAAAGGATTTCGATTTCAGCGCAGAGGTTTCCTTGCCGAAGGCCGCGTCCGTTGCGTTGTTCCATATCCGTCGGGCGAAATGGGGCATCGAGATGATGGATGGCGGCAAGGCGTTCCTGAATGTTGACTCCGGTTCCGAGCGTCTGCGTCGAACCGATAATGATCCGGATTTCACCGGCATTGACTTTTTTGTACAACTCCGATCTCTGCTTTTCGGTTTTGTAATCCGTGATGATTGCGATTTCTTCCGCGGGAATGCCATTGGCGATGAGTTTCTCTTTCAACTCGACCCAGGCGTTGAAAAGAACGCTTTGCCCGTCCGAAAGCTGATACAAGTCGGCAAAGACGGCCTGCGTCGCTCGAATCTCATCATATTGCCGGTATCGTTCCAGAACGTTCCGGACACAGACATTGAGTTTGGAATCCGGGTTGTCGGGGAAGTGATGATCGATCAGACGCGGGTCAAGCGTGACTTTTCTGGACAGGCCATAGATCAGAAGCGGAATGTGGAGCCATTTGGATTTATCTTCCCTTCCCAGGTTCTCGAACCACTCGTACAGGGCGGTCAGATACTCCATGAATTTGGAGATCATTTCTCCGCGCGGGATCGCGACCTGAGTGGGAGCGCCGCCTTTGATATTCGGCAACACGACATCTTTGAGATCCTGCTGACGAACCACGTCCGCCACATTCCGGAAAAATACCGACAGCTCCGGGATATTCATGTACATGCAGAATCTTGTGATCATGCGCAGGCGGCTGGCGGCATCGATTTCGAGTGCGGTTTCCTCTGCCGTGAAGATGGAGGCGAACTGGTCGAAGGTCTTCACGTTGAACTCCTCCAGTGTTTCGGGGGAGATGTACCGGACCATGACCCAGAGCTCCGCCAAGGTATTTGTGACTGGAGTTGCCGTGGCAAAATAGATATTCCGGCCTCCGGTTTTCTTGCGGATATGATCAAGCTTGAGCGACAATGCGAGTGCCCGTTTGCTGAAAGACCGGTCCAAACCTTTTACCTGCGGCAGTTTGCTGGTGAAAAAATCTTTTTTGTAGGCATGGGCTTCATCGACAAAAATCGCATCAATGCCCAGCTCGCTGAAATAGACGACATCTTCCACCGTTTTCCGGTCCTGAAGCTGTTCGAGGCGGAGTTCCAGATGCCGTTTCTGTCTTTCCGCATCTTTGACTGATCCACTGTCATTTTGGGCGATCGCCTCTTCCAGTTCCTCGATTTTTTCCTGATAATAGGCAATGACGACTTCCGGATCGTCGCGGATCATGTCGAAAGAGCTTTGGGCCATCACAATGATATCCCAGTCTCCCGTGGCGATCCGGGTCATGAACAGCTTGCGCTTTTCCTTGACAAGATCACGTTTGTCGGCAATCAGTACTTTGGAGTCGGGATAGAGTTGCGGAACGAACTCTTCGTATTGGATAAGCGTGGCATTTTGAACGACCACCAGAGTTTTCGTGGCGAGCTTCAGTCGTTTGAGTTCCATGGCCGCCGTGACGATGATCGCGGTTTTGCCTGCGCCTACGCAGTGGGCAAGCAGACAGTTTTCTTCGATGCAGCGGGAAACGGCCCGCTTCTGATCTTTTCGCAGAATGAATTTTTTCCCGTTCACATATTGCGACGCGCCCGGGTAGACATCGAAGTGCGGCAGATCATATTGACGAACGATGTGAGAATTGAATTTGTCATTGTAGACCTGCTCCATCAGCAGCGAGGCTTCCGTATCCTGCATCACGAAGGAATAGAATTGGTTCCTGAATTCCTGCTGGACATGGTGGGCGGCGAGCGTCGCCTCCTTGTTGACGATGACCTTGATCAGGCCGTTCTCCCGGATGGTTTCCGTGATGGTGACTTCCCGGAGGTTCAGGGTAGCTTCAAGAATATCGATGGCATCCCATTTTTCGACTTTGTAACTGGTGATGGCATATCTGGCGCAGGGCTCGATTTCAACCTGCCACGTGTCAAGCAGGGGATCGTAAGTGATATCGGCATTGCATTGCAGGAACTCCTTGAACCAGCGTTGAATGATCAGCGGGGGAATCCAGATCGTCCCCAGCCGGAAATCGATATCCTCAATGTGCAGGTATTTCGGCTGAACTTCCGTCAGCGCTTCCACATTGGGCTGTAAGGCGGGATCGTTCCTGGCTGCATTGGTTGCCGCTTTGAGCTTTTTAACCACGTTTCCGCTGAGATATTGGCTGCGGGATTCGACGTTTCCGGTCTCCGGATTGAAAAAATACTCCCGGGAAGCCAGCAGCTCTTCCCGGGCTTCTTCCGCCGACTCCAAACCGGTCAGGCGGGCAATGCAGTTGAAGTTGAGTTCGTGACGGTAGGCATAGGAAATTTTGGCGGCTTCGACGATATCCGCTGCCGAATCCGGTTCCCGCCAGGGCCATTGAGTACGGCGCTGGAAGATATCGCCTTTTTTGTAAATCCGTTTTTTGACTTTCGTTCCGAACATCAAAGTTTCCGTATACTCCTCCGGGTATTCGCAACCGGATACCTTCAGATAGTCGGGATCGTTGGCGATGCTCCGGTAGGTCGCCCGTTTGGAGAATACGCCAAACCTTCTCACATGGGCGTCGTAGGCAAGATTGAGTTGATGACGCTGATAATCGATCTGTTCCTCGGTTGCTTCCGGATCGATCTGAAGCCGGCAAAGTTCGTTCAGGATCGTTTTGACCTCAAGAAATGAACGGATCTTGGCCTTTTCATTCTCCGAAAGAGGCTTTCCGTCCCGGACCTTTTCAAGCGGTATTCCCATTCCTTTGTGATATTCATAAAGTTCGCCGTCCTGTTCGAAAATGGCAAACTCCTTACAGGAACGCCGGGCCGGAACCTGGTCCGTGCAGAGTTCCGCCGAATCGCTTCCGATGGAAGCATTCACATCCTGCGCTTCGATTTCAAAGAGGTGGTTCTTCAACAGCTCTCCGAGATCCTGATCATGGAACGGCTGTACTGTCGGAGTATTCAGTTTGCCGTACATCTTGCCGGTATTGGACAAACGCCCCAGAATATAGTCCGGATGCCGTGTAAAATACTCGTTGATCTGCATGGTGCCGGTATCGTCGCCGGTAGGAACGTCCCTGAGTTCGAGAAAAGGTTCGCAGGGAACAGCGTTTTTCTGGAATACGAGAATGTCGGCAACGATCTCCGTTCCCGCACTCTGGCGGAACGCGGTATTGGGGAGCCGGAAGGCGGCGAGCAGTGCGGCCCGGCTGCAGAAATTTTCCCGGGCGGCAAGGCTGATGGAATCGAGAGTGGATGCAGAGGTGAGCAGGACCGCCAGCCCTCCGGGGCAGAGAGCGTCAAGAGCACGGGCGATGAAGTAGTTGTGGAGGTTGTAATTCGGATACTTCCGGTCGTAAACGCCGGCTTTGGCGTATGGCACATTGCCGATCACCAGATCGAGGGAACTGTTCAGGATATTGACCTTTTCCAGACTGCCGATATGGAGAGTTGTCTGCGGATAAAGCATTTTGAGGATTCGCGCGGAAACGGGATCGACTTCCACGGTCAGAATGTCTGTTTTATCGACCAGCTCCTCCGGCATCAGACCGATGAAGTGGCCGATTCCGGCGCCGAATTCGCCGACTTTTCCACCGGGAAAGCCGCATTGGATGGTCACGGCCCACATAAATTCAATCAGCTCCCGGGGGGTATAATGGGACGTGAGGGTGCTCGCCCGCGCGGAGCGGTATTCACTGTCCGTAAGCAGATTTTTGAGTTCGAGAAATTCTTTGATATAGGCGTCGCTGGATTCATCGAATACCGTCGCGATGCCGCCCCATCCGCTGTATTTCAGCAGAGCTGAACAATCGGCGTCGCAGGGGGCTTCTCCGGTTTCTTCCAGCGCTTTGAGGGTGCGGACTGCCTCGAAGTTGCTGTGGATTTTACTTTTCTGCCCATGCGGAAACAGTTCGTCGTCCGGTCCGATCCGATAGTTGCCCCGGCCGGATTCCTCGGGGCCGAGTATGCGTACCGACGCATGGAGCGGCAGTTCAGTTCGCGGTTCAGTCCGTACCGGCTGCGGTTCAGGTGCGATTTCCATAACCTCGTTATCGAAATCGAACAGATCAAGTTGAAGCATGTTTTCCATTTTCCGTCCTTCTTTTGCTGAGTGGAATTTCGCCTTTTTTGAATCGGCGAATGCGCCGCCCGGATACGGGCGGCGGAAATGAGCCAAAGGCGAAATTATCGGGAGAATCATTGAGGAGGGAGCGAGAGGTGCCTGCTCTGAACAATTGAGGCTGTTTCATTGCAGGCTTGGGAGCCGGATATTTATTCACGCCACCAGATGAGTGGATTTTTCACACCGTGCTGCAGTATAATATCGTTCAGGTAGCTTTCCGCTTTGGCGGGTGATTCCTGGTTATAACGGAAAGCTGTCCGGATAAAATTGTCAAGATCAGTCGGGCTGATTCCGTGCGTATAGTGTTCCAGTCTGGAAATACACAGTTTGATATTGATTCCGGTTTTTCCGAGTGCCTGAGCGATATATTTTGCAACGGCCTGAGCGTCTTCCTGTTTCATGGTTCAATTCCTTTGAGTTGAATCTATTCTGTCATCATTCAGTGCATCGGCGGCAAACATTCCTGTGCCTGTCGATGCTGTTCTTCTGTGGTTTGCCGGATTGATCCGGAAAGATAATGATCGCGTTCATGGGCCTTGTATTCCGCAAACGATACGATTCGGTAATCGGTGTTACGGATTGCGGTCAGCAGCTTCTCCCACTCGCTCCGGGCTTTTTGATGGGTGCATTCATCCCGGAGTTTTTCCAGGGAACAGATTTGATCGGCCTTGTAACGCCTGGCTTTTTCAAGCGTCTTGTGCCCATCTTCCCCCGCAGGGACAAAATCCCAGATACGCAGGAGTTTCAGGTCGGCCACGACCATTTCGTTGACGGCATCCATTGTTTCGATTCCTTTCCGGATTGACGGTTCTATTTTATGCAGCGAAGCCGCTGAAGCGGGCAGGACAATCCAATTTATCACAGGAAAAACATTTCTTGAAACTGGACTGTTCCTCCATCCGAACCAGCTCATCGCCGATCATTTCCATGCGGGCCCAATTCCCGGCTTGTTCCGCTTCGCGTTCCCGCCGTTCCAACTCCGCATAACGCCGTTTCCAGCCGGCCTGAGCCTCCATATAAGCTTTACAGACTTCCATTGTTTATTTCCTGTTCATGTGTGCTTGGATAAGGTTATTTGATGCAGAAATTTCCGGGTTTGCCGGCATCGCCATAGAACTGAATCAGGTGATCCATTGTATCAACAGGAATCTTTCGAATCTGCCAACCGCTGTAGTTATCTTGGGCAAGATAATAGCCGCTGCCCATGGAATAGTTTTCCCGCCGCTCCCAGCTCGCCGGAGCGGTTGCCAGTTTTTGAATTTCAGGTATATCGGAGCAAATGGCGGCTTTGCGGAATTCTTTGAAATTATTCCGCCGGTGTTTCGAGAATGCCAAAATCACGGTCCGCACAGTCCGGGAGGAAAAATAATCGGTTTGGACGTCCGATTCATCTTTTTCAAGCCGGGCGATCAGGACGCCCCGCGGCATACCGTGTTTTTTGATGGCTGCATCAAAAAGGGCTTTGCCGACTGCTTGTTCCTGTTCGGCTTGAATACGCAGAATTTCCGCTTCCGCTCTTTTGCGGTTTTGAAGCTCCAGCGCCAGTCTCTCGTAGTTCTTCACTTCTTCTTCCGGCAGAATCTCATTGGCTTTGAAAAAGCTGCCAAGAGAATTTCCACGGCTTTCGAACGGCTTCGGCGCAGAGAGATGATCGTACTCATGGGTCTCCAGATTGATTGTCCGGTAATGCGTTCCCCACTGCTCATGCTTCATGCTGACCAGTACGGATCTTTCATGACAGCAGCCGCACATTCCGCTGTAACTGTGGATGATTTGGCCGCGCTTCAGTTCCGGGAACTTCACAGGTTCCCAACAACCTTTTTCCCAATTCATTTTCAACATTGACATTTTTATTTTCCTTTTTCCCTCATGATCCACTTAGTGATAATCAGTTTTCATCCCGGCATGTGCTGGTTATTTCTCTTCCTGCTGATTTGTCTTGGACCACAGATAGCAGATGAAGTCGTATTCGGTCTTATTGACAGATACACTGCGGTCGTTCGATAGATTGCACCAGTATTTCATTTTTCCGTCATAACCTTCACCTTGTCGGATTTCGGTCGTTTTGCCGGCGATCATGACGAGATAATCAAGCTGCATCATAACCAGCCGGGTCTTTCCATCCCAAAAGCGGATTGAAGTACGGGCTCCCAGATAATTTCTGATTTTTCCGGCTTGCAAATGATTTTTCAAGGTGTTCAGGTATTCGAAGAGCAGCTTTTTGTTTTCTTCGCTCCCTGCGACCGAATCCCACAGATACTGTTTTTGTTTTTCGGTTTTATTCCGAAGTTCTTCCTCTTTCCTGGCTCTCTGCTGTTCCTGAAAGATATTTACGATTTCCGGTCCGACAAACTGGTCGATGATCTTCTGACATTCCCGGACTGTGCGCGACAGCTTCAAACCGGTTTCACGTTCGAAGATATGGCAGGACACCCGATTGTATGGAGTGATTTTCTCCCGCAGTTCTGCATAGTTTTTTGCTTTGATATCAGCGATCAGCTCCAGAATCCGTTTCAGGAATATGCCGTCATCGAAGTAAAAGTTCTCGGAGAAACTAAACTGACGCCAGTAATCGAGATAGTCTTTGATTTCCGGCGGTTGATTTTCGCAGGGATCGGGATATCCGGCATTCATCAGTTCCGGCAGCGATTCAAGTTCCGGCGGAACGTCATTTGTGAGCGCAGCCAGATAATCGGCAGCCGGTTCCGGAATCCCGTAATGACTCAAATAGCGGGCAGTCTTCTCCTGGTAATCCCGCAGGCGTTGCAAAGTTGCCTCACCGGAACAGCAATGATCTTCGGTCAGGAGCGTCCGCATTGCCTCGACAATGCAGGTATAGTAAACGCACAGATTTCTGAGGAATTGTTCGGGAGTTTGAACTTCGGAATGATCCAATAGTTCCAGAATGTCGGCGATGATGTCGCGTGTCCGGTTCCAAACGCTGTCGGAGGGGAGAGTTTTCAGTTCAGCCTGCTGCCTGACTATGTCTTTTTTATCGAAACCGACATAGCGATGGATGACGTAGTATCCGAGAATCCGGGCCAGTTGAGATACGATTTCACCAAGGTCGGTCAGAATATTGATTTCCTGATCCGCACAGTTTTGAGGCGGCCGGTCGAAATTATATTCCTGCGGAGCAATCGCATCCGTAACCTGAATTTGAAAATGTTTTGAGACCTGATGGAATCTTGTCTGTTCCAGCGGCGGACAGGCTTCCAGATCGACGCATATTCCCTTTGAAAGCTGGCGATACGGCATGAGCAGTGCAACCGCCCCCGACTGGGATTCAAAACGGGCCGGTTCAAGAGCAGCGAGGCTTGAATGGAACGCGGCGTCACAATGGGAAATAAGACTTTGCAGAACATGGTAAAGATGCTCCGCATCGAATCCGATGTGCCGGTCATTTACTTTCATCAGGCAAATGACATCGTAATTCAGCCACTTTTTGAGATTGGCCGCTGCATGAATGTAGCTGAGATGTTCCCTCCAATATTCTTCCGGAATACGGAATTGAGTTCGGGAAGAAGCTGCCATGAGCGGTTTATAATTGAAAAGCGAAGCCGATTGTCGCCGATGGGTAGTCGGATGAACCAGTACGGGAAATTCTTCTGGAATGAATCGATCCTGTTCATTCAAAGGAAATTTCCCCAATGCCTTGCCGTTTGAGGCAACCGTAAAAATCTGTTCTTCCTCTTTCTCGAACCGGACTCCCTGAAAGGCGGTATTACTTTTGCTCTGAAGATCACAAAGCATAGCGGCGGAATCCAGGGCGGAGCACCGTTCCACGAGGGTCGGAACCGGGAGTAGCGGCAGGCTGTTTTCCGAATTGCTCAAGGCCGGAATGATTACTTTCCTGAAAATGTCATCGACTTTTTTGCTGTCGCGGGTTCGGAACAACAGGGCGAGTTCATCGGTCATGTTTTTTTCTTCCAAAACAGTGTTGGAGAAAAATTTTCGGATGCTTTCCAGGGTGTGGTTCATGGTCATTTTTCTTTCATTTTATGCCGCATCATCCGGCGGCGTATTGCGGGGATTGGCAGACGTAAACACCACTGCGTGGAATTTCTTGACCGCCGGTTTGCATTTTCTTACCGGAAGCGGTGGACGGCCGTTCCGTACCGGAAGCGGATACAGATTCTGAATCATCATCGTTCCTCCAATTTATCGTTCAGATGTGGACCAAATTTCTTTCGGGTTCGCTCAAAAAAGAACAGGACGGATACAAGATTGAGGCAAGAGACTGCTTATATCGGAAATCATGATGTTTTTCCCGTTCAATTTCAAGGTAGCGTTGCGCGAGATCGGGACGGGCTCTCGCACCATTTTTCAGGTCGGTGATATTTGCAAACACGCATAAAGCACAGGAGAGCCGGTCATTCCCCTGGGCATATGCCGGATGGGCTTTCAAACCGGAGGCTCGAATTTTCCTCCAGATTTCCCATTTGCGCAATTTGAGCACGGGGCGGTATTTGAAAACCTGCCGGTGTCCGGCCGAAAGCTCGGTGTCCAGTTCGAACTCCGCCAGTTTGGCCCGCTGCGGGCTCTCTTCACGGCGTTCGCCGCTGACCATCAGGATGCGGGCCGGTTCCTTGAACGGATGGCGGTTGCGGATCAGCTTGGAGATCGGGGCATGTTTGCCCATGGAAGTGCAATAACGACACTTCATGGAAGGCCACATCCCGCGTCGTGCGATCTCATCCGGCAGCGGCCGGATCGGATATACGGTGTATAACGGGATTCCGAACTGCTTGCACAGCCAGTCGCAATGTATAACACTTTCCCGCCATTCAGCTCCGGAATCCGCATAGATGCAATTCAGCCGGTGGGGAACACCCTGTTCCCGGGCGAGCTGCCGGATTCTTGTGAGCGACACCTGGCTGTCCTTTCCTCCACTGATTTGAATATAGATTGCATGGTACACGGTTAAATCGATCGGTTCCTGATCCATTGGGGCTATTCTCCTTCTATTCCGGCGTCTTGCCGTCACCCGGAGTCAAATCACGCCCCCGTCTGCGGGGGGCAAGTGATTTGACCGGCAAGCGCCTCATCACGTGAAAAGTTCGACTTCTGAGCTTATGTTCGACATAAGACCAGGCACATGATCTTCAAGACGATTTCTATATGTTACGTAAGGATAACCGTCATCGTTTATGCCGGTTTCACCAGTGCAATAGTTGAAATCGTTCCGGCAGCAGTCCACAAAATGCTTGACTTGCAACCGCTCTTCTTCGTTTCGGCAGAAGAGAATGAGTTCGCATTCATCATGAATTTTATGCTTCGATACTTTTACCGGAAAAGGAAAAGCGTGTCTGCAAATTGCAATCCAGTTTGCTTTTTTGCTTTTCTTTGTGTCAAGATATGCAAAGTTTTCTTTGATTTTCTGCTCCTGCTCCACCCTTTCTTTTTCCATGCGTTCCTGTTCCTCCCGGCGGTATTTTTCCGCCAAGTCCGCGCGACGCTTTGTTTCTGCCTGAATTTCAACGGCGAACATTTCACGCCATCCCGCTCTGAACAGGAGATAGCGGGGATAATCGTAACCTTCCGCGTTGCTGAAGGCGTATCTTCCGGTATCATCGGCGATGATGAGAGTCACAACTTCGTAAAATGTTCTGATTTGCTCCCGAGTATAGTGGAAGCGGTTAAACTCGTTATCGTCAAAACAGTCGGATCGGCTTCCCCCGAAACCGAATTCAAACCTGTTGCTGAGCAAATCCGCGTCTTTGCAATGCGTGATTTTTTCAATAAAGCAAAGACGGTTTGTGTTCAGGCAATCGCCATTGCTCATATCATACAGTTGTCCGGCGAAGCCTTTATTTTTCAGTCCGCACCCGTCTGCGAACACAAAATCTCCGACCTTCAACTCGAAGCAGGTTTTCCCGATGTTTGTTTTCGCCTGTTCGGTTTGCTGATTATAAATTTCAATGTTCATTTTTCTCTTTCCTTTTCAGTAATCTTCCAGTCCGATTATTGTACCGTTATCCGATTGCTCCTTGAATTTTTTATGCAGAATCTCCTGCTTCGCGGCATCATACGGAACGATGCCGTTGCAATTCTCCCTGATGCAATAGGCGTGCGGGATGACTGGATTGGTCGAGCAATAAATGATTCCGCATTGATTGCATTGCTGGTAATAGTTCAACAGTTCGACGCGGTCGAAATATTGCTTGAACAAAATTCCGTCGCGGAACATAAATCCTTCCGGGCGCCATGATACGACGGTAAGGATCGTACCGGCAGGATATCGATTCCGGGTGTGATGATTCAGGCTGTCACCGGCTATTACGATCTCCTGCAGAACTTGGATTTTTCTGCCGGAATAATTCTTGTCATGCTCAATCATCAGCAGCTCCTTTCATTTGGATTTTTTCTGATTCATGTTTATCCAGTGCTTCACGAATTGCCTTGATAATCTGTTCACAACCCCGACGGTCATACGGAATATCCATGATACACGAATAGGAAATTCCCCGGCTTGATATCGGAAGAAGATTGATTGCGGTTGCTGTTGGAGAAACACAGATTCCCTGTTGTTTGACGAGCCCGTTCCTTCCTTTGGCCGTCAGATCATCATTCGGATAGTTGATATGAGTCATTTGTTTTTATCTCTTTCGTTCGTTTTTGAGTTCAGTCAAATTCAAATCAGGATGCTTCCTGCTTTGCTTCAATCATTTTGCACAGACCGATATAACCCAACATGGTGTTATAACTCATGATATAGCAGTCCTCCCTGTAGGTAGAGTCATTGCTTCCAGCCGGAATTTCGTCATAGATTTCACCGTCATTCTCTCCGTAATCCCACTGTGCCAGATATTGAAGTGCGGCGGATTCGCCCTCGCTGTCAAGGATATTCAATGGTTCTTCCGCTTCCTCACCCTGAATGAAAACAATTTCTTGAAATTTCTGCATGTGTCCTCTTCTTTGTTAATGATTTTCGCCTCGGGAATTTCCCGGCTCACCCTATGCGGTCGGGAAATTCCACGCTTAATCTTTAATTCATTCGGGTTCAAAATTAAAATAAAGTCTTGAAAAGGATCAGGGGGCATTAGCTTCTTTTCCACTCCGGGATTTTTGTTGCCGGGCTAAGCTTTTGCATAAATTTCGACAGGAATTTCAAGTTGATTCAATCTGTCGGTCATCAGTTTTCTGACTTCATTCCAGTTCAAACCGCCACAGCCGCAGCCCAGCGGGGGAACCGCAATGGAGGTAATGCCCCACTTCCGGTAATTGGTGATCAGACAATCCAAACCGTTCTCAATATCAATCAGGCGCGAGTGATCACGCCAGTGTAGCTTCGTGGGAAAATTTAAGATGGATGCGCCATTGTCCAGTCGGTAAAGATACGGTTTTCCGGGACGCAAAATCCCAATGGCGCATTTCCGGCGATAATCCGTGAACATTTCTGGATAGCGCAGTTTGTACTGCAGCGCAAGTCCTTTACCCATGACACCGACGCAGTTGACCGGATTCACTATCGTCAGCATCGCGGAATCAAAGATATTTCCGTAAACCAGTGTAACCATTGTGTAATTCCTTATGGTGTTTTTTCTCAAGATTACTTAATTGTTGCCGCCCTCTGAAGTTCCATTCAAATCGGCATTCTGTTGAATGATTTACATTTGTTTCATCCAGTCCCTTCTATGAAAGATTTTCGCTTCGGGAATTTCCCGGCTCACCCAGTGTGGCCGGGAAATTCCACGCTTAATCATCAGACTATTTTCCTTTGAAGAATGATCTTGGAAGAAACAGAGAGAATAAAGCTTGATTTTTCAGGTAAGAAGTATATATTCAAGATATATGACAAAAGGAGGTAGATGATGAAAGCTACGACAAAGGTTTTCCAAAGTGGGCGGTCACAGGCAGTACGCATCCCTAAGTGTTTTCGTTTTCAGACCAATACGGTAAATATCCGTAAGCAGGGAGAGAGTATTATTCTTACTCCTCAGTCTGATCTTTCGTGGGATGATTTTTTTGCACATCATACTTGTCCCGATTTTGAGCTTGACCGTAAAGATTCGCAAGTTGTTCAGGAGCGGGAGTTGTTTTAATGAAGCATTTGTATATGCTGGATACGGATATTTGCAGTTATGTAATCAAAGGCACATATCCGGCGTTGAATGCAAAAATCAAAGCAAACAAGAATCGGATTTGCATGTCATCGATTACGTTGGCTGAACTGCTTTTCGGAGCGAAAAAGAAAAAATCAATCCGGTTGATGACTTCAATCGAATTTTTTCAGCAGCTTGTTGAAGTTATTCCCTGGGGAGAAGAAGCTGCCAAACGATATGCGGAAATTCGTGATGCTCTGGAATGTTCGGGAACTCCAATTGGAAATATGGATATGCTGATTGCTGCGGTAGCGGCAACTCATGGATTATGTCTGGTGACAAACAATTCCGCACACTTTTCCCGGGTTCCCGGGCTGAAATCCGAAAATTGGATGGAATAAGTAAAGTTCTAAAAATAAATGGAGGTGAAGGAGCTTCGCCTCACCTTGAGTCTGTTGACGGGTTGATTTTGTAGTGAAGAATCGTCGGCAGCCGGACTTCCGCCATGATTATGATATTGTAGCGGGGTCCGTTGCGAACGATCAGGTGTATCGTGAAAGTCTGCAATGAAAATGGGGATTGGAATTCAAGCTTTCCCCACTAGAGCTGCTGACACTGTTTGTTAAGAAATCGACAGAGATTTTGTGGCGTAGTTGTACAGCCATATTTGGCCAGCTCAGAAGCAATAGCTCGTAATGTCATGCCTTGCTGGCGCCATAAATGGATTTGTGATGCAAACGGAGCAAGTTTGCTATGCCGCGGACCATTTTGATAATGGCGTTTACGGGATGGCTGCGGCCGCAGATAGTCCTCGTAGATCTGTTCCGGGCTGCGGTGCCAGAGTTTGGTATCTTCCTGTTCCAGCAACCGGTAAGCGCGGGATTGATAAAAACTCAACAAGGCTTCTTTCAAGCCGATTTGAGAATCCCGTCGTATGGCGGTACTGATTTTGGCAGCCTTGTAAGGAAGAAACAGATATACATTATCCTGCGTTACTTCCGGGAGCATGACACATCCTCCTTTCCGGAGTAGTTCAAAAATAAGAGCGATTTGGCTGTATGAAACAGGAACTGATCCACCAGAACATAGGTTTTCAAATTTTCAATCACAGTTTCACGGTTCATAAAACCGTCCTCGAACGCATTCAAACAGGCATATACGCGATCATTTGCCACCGGACCGGTTACCAGGTCGAAATGATGATTGAAATTCGGGTCTTTACGATTGCTCATTACGAAATCCAACCATTTGTCATCTGCTTTGGCAAACTGCTTGATCTGAAGTTCCGGATTTTTCAACAACGAGTCAGGTGTTTCGTAGATCGTGACTACCCCGGAAACGACTTCTTCCTGTCTTGCACGAATCTGAGCCCAGCGTCGTGCCTGCTCCAAATTTGAGGTCAGATAGAAACCGGTTCCAAAGTCCCCGGTTCTGGCAGAAGTCAAGATTTTCGGATTTTTCACTTCCAGATGACTGCCATGATAAAGAAACATCATGCGCCTCGCTTCTTCAAATATCGTTCAATTTCAATGAGAAGCTGTTCACGCCCCAGGGTGTGCAGCAAGTCATAATGATCCAGAAGAAAATCAATGGTTCCGTAGTCATTGAAATATTCCGCGACCTTCGCTCCGGGGACTCTTCCAAGTTTCATCTTGTAAATTTCGATGCAAAAGGCAATGAATTCCGCCTTTTTTTCATCTAATGTCATTTGATCCTGTTCCATAATTCACCTCATTTCTAAGTATAATGCAGGAAAGCAGGTTTGTCAAATTTATTTGTCAACTCATATCAAGTGTAAAAATTGGAGAGCTATCTTATGAGGCTAAGTCCAACTATACAGATATTCGTTTGAGACGGGCAAATGCTTCCGCGGCAATGTCGGCGGCTGCGATCTGGGCGGACTCGCTGCAGATTGCGATTGCTTCTCCATCCTGTAATTTTGCCGCTGAACCGTTGACGGCGTACAACACGCCGTCCGATTTGCGGTAGAAAATCTGAATGGTTCCGTCAGGATTCTTGCGTTGTTCCAATTGAATATCGACGACGAGTTCTGTTGGTTTGGTGACTGCTGAAAACATCTTTTCCTCTTTTTGTTCGATGTAAAATATGATTCTCAATTGCTGAAAAATCAAGATTCGCGATGACGAATTCCTGAGCGATTTTCATTTATCCGGACTTGATTTTGTTTGGAAGCATGATATTTTGTCATTTAAGGTTTTGAAACCTGTGTTGTCTGAAATAGATGCAACGTCTGAAAATCCCGCCAAGATTTGAATTTGCATAACCTATGTATCTGACGACCGGTAGTAAAATATCGGGCGTCTCTTTGTGCTTAGGTTATGCGGTTCTTGGCGGGACCATCAGACGAGGCGCTTGGAGGCGCCCGTCTTTTTATCGAAGATGGATGCCTCCTGTCTCGTTTTTGAGCGTTTCTTATCGCTTGGAATCAGGTTGGAGAAAGCTCCTCTTCTCACGCAGGCCGCTCTCCCACGGCCACTCCTCATCCTCAAGCCTGCCCAAGCGGTAAGAACGCTCTCTTTTTTTCAGGATGGAAAAAGAGGTATACGAAGATTATGCGGAAAACTCGTTTGCTTCTTTTGCCAACGGTTTTACATGGGAAACCGTTTTCCGATACCGTGATCATGGAAGTTTTGCCAGTCTGCTTCTGTGAATGAATCCTCCGGATAACCGGTCACGCATCCACAGATCCAGCAATCCGGATGTTTCTGAATCATATCGAATACGTTTGCTTCGACCGGATCAAGACCATGTTTGTCAGCCGCGAAAATTGCCGAATATTCAATAGAAGATAGCGTTGTGAATTTTTTTACACTCTTGGTAATCAGCAGAATTGTATTCATCATGTATTCTTTCCGGTTTCATTCCGCAGGCAGTATGTGTTCTGAACATTTCCGGAAAATGTTCAAGCGCATATTCCAGTGCGATTTTCTGCGTTTCGGCGGGAATTAAATCCTTGATTTGTTTAAAAACGGCAATGGCGGCAGTTTCCTGGGGAAAAAGCCCGATATTGGTATTGTATGTTGGAGAAAAATAGTCGATCACATGCCATTCTCCGGATTGCCATAGAAAATACCAGTTGTGTTCTCGAAGGATGTTGGTTGCTTTGTGTTCTTGCCCTTGCGGAATTTTGTCGGTACTGGATTTTTCAAACATATCACGATTCATACAGCAGACCTCTTTTCTGTTTTCCAGACCTCATGCAGTTTTCGAGTATGTTCCTCCAGCATGGCTACGGCTTCACTCTTGCGGATTTTCTGAAATGTTCCGGCTTCCGGATCGATCAGATAAAAGTCGTGGCTGCCCTCCTGGAAACAGTCGCGCAAAGTTTCCAACTCTTTATCCACGATGCGTTCACGAGTGGCGGTCCCGAACAAGTATGGAACACGTTGTCCGGCTCTCGGTAATTCTTCGTTTTTCCAGAAACGATAAAAATGGGTGCCGCATTCACTGGTGATCCAAATAAAGCGATCCGGAGCATATGTCCGGATAAAATTAAAATCTACTTTCAGATCGGAATGGTGATGCCGCAAGGTCCAGTTTGCAACAAAACGCATTTTCAGCTCAATCATTCTCTTCATCATTTGCTCCTGAGAATGTTTCTTCACAGCGGTTGGTGATTTATTTCTGATTACAGAATCGTTTATTGTCGATTTTTACCTCCATGGCCCTGAGTGCCTTTTTATATTTTTTTCTCTTCGGCGCGGTTACTTTTCGTACCGCGCCGAAAACAAGGAGGTTCCCTTTAATTGTTCTTATTGGGTAGCCAGATTGGGGCATCCGATATCCGCATTGAATTGGCGCGCAGGAAGAGTGTCAAGCAAAATGGTGTTCTGCATATTTTACCGAAACATTGCCGGAGGAAGTGGAGGAACTGGAGCTATCGACCTGCCGGATTTGGTCGAAAGTGCCAGCGCACTGGAAAAATTGAATATCGATGATAGAACTCTGATATTGGAAGGGCTGAAATCCGGAAAGAGACCAGTCAAGGTAGATTGCGGTGCAATGCCCGCATTTATGAAAGCCCCCGGAAAATGTTACTTCCCGAGGGCTTTATTTTTACAGGGAATTATTTTATTTGCTGGAAGCAGACAGGAAATTTCCTGCCTGTTGATTTTGTGAATTGCGTCTTCTGAGTTCGGCGATTCTTTCGGCAGAAGCATGGATTGCTTCGGCAATTTCTTTCCGAATCTGTCGGGCGATCTTTTTGTTCAGTTTTTCTCTGGTCGACATATTGTGCTCCTTCTTTTGCTTTTACAGCTTTAAAGAACGATCGCATGTCATGCGATCCGACACTATATATCTATAATGAATTGCCGGAAATTTCAACCCCTGGCTGCTGTGATTTGACAAAATATTGACAATCTTCTGATGATTGATGGATACAAAACCATATTTTCCCGACTTGGAATATAAAACAGAATTTCAGATAGTAGATTTCAATCTTTCAATTCTTCGGAGATCCATTTTTCAATCTGGCCGGATTCGGAGTCAAAATTAACGCCAATCAGCATGATACGCTTGCCGCGGTGCCGGAATTTTTGCGCATAGTTTTTCTCGTGGATCTGCTTCAGGGCTTTTTCGGCGGATTGATCCAGTTTGAATTCAAGTATGTAAACCCAGTTGCCGGCCTCGACGACCATGTCGATGCGTCCGTCATTGGTATAGGATTCGGCTTGAACGTAAAGCCGGAGCATATCGCAGATTACATAGAACACCGTCTGATAATTCTGTTCGCCTTTGAGATGAAGCGAGTACGGAATGTAGGCAAACACAGATTTCAGGATATCCATGAATTTATCCACATTGCCGTCGCCAACCGCAGTAACCAGCTCTTCCTGAAACTGCTGGGCGCTTCCTTTCTTCATGGCAACATAGTAATCCAGAACGCATTCGTTGAAAGATTCCTCCACTTCCAGATTGGGGAAATGCAGATAGTATTTCCGAATGATTCGATTGGAGTAAGGCATCTGCACATCAACAGCTTTATCGATGGTCAAATAACCGGTTTGGTACAGAAGGACCAAGGGATCAAGGTTGGATATCTCAAAAGAGTTGAAAAATGATCCGGAAACAGGACTGGTCAGGGCTTCCGAATAGTTGAAATCCCGTTCTTTCATCAACTTCAGTAGAAATGTCGGTGTGCCGGTCTGGAACCAATAATTATTGAATTCTCCCTTGTTGCGGAAGAATGAAGCAAGCGACACGGGGTTATAGACGGTATTCGCATCTGCATGAAAACGATAACCGTTATACCACGCTTTTATCTTGGAAAGCATTTCTTCTTTAGAATTTTCGGACCGTTCCGCCAATTCATCGATCCGCTCTCCGAGGTAATACTCCAGCTCTTCTTGAGTATAACCAAGCATCGTGGCAAAATCCGCTTCTGCTGTGATATCCGTCAAATTATTGAGATCAGAAAAAATTGAAACATGCGAAAACTTGCTGACTCCGGTCAGCAGAACAAAACGCTGATAGGGCTCAGTCGCTTTGACGACGCTGAAAAAACCTTTCAGTTCTTTCAATATCTCGTCAATTTCCGGATTGGTCACATTTCCGAGAATCGGTTTGTCGTATTCGTCAATCAGAATGACAATTTTTTCGTTTTTGCCAAGAGCCAGCACCAATTCCCGAAATTGAGCCTGGGCATTTGAGGTTTTCAAGGGAACTTCAAATTGCGCTGCGATTTCAGCCACAAGCTGTTGCAGACTGTCTTCCAGTTGTTCCGGGGAACTGCTTTTGATATCTCTGAAATCCAGATGGATAACCGGATATTGCTTCCAATCGTAGGGTTTATCATAAAGAGCCAATCCCTTGAAAAGCTCCCTTTTACCCTGAAAAATAGCTTCCAGGGTGGATACCGTAAGTGACTTTCCAAAACGGCGTGGGCGCGACAGGAAGTATTGAGCATAGGCCGGCTGAATTAATTTCCAGATATATTCAGTCTTATCGACATACAAAAAATTGCCGTCAATCAGTTTTTCAAAGGTATAAACGCTGCTGGTCAAATTTTTCATAGTCAATGCTCCTGTTGCTATAATATAGTTTCCGCCAGTTGGTTTTCAAGCAGATTGTCTTCACGAGTCATTCGATATTATTCAGAAAATCGATAATCTCATCAAGTGTGCCATGGGCAACTTCACTGTCATCGATATATACTGCATATTCGCTCAACAATCGATTAACGATCTCAATTTCTCTATCTGTGACTCTTTCGGCACGGTGTTTCGCGTCGCTCAGGCGCATGGCGTCATTCATTTGATGATTCCTTGTTTTGTGTGGTGACTGGAGAAGCAATTGCGACAGACATCATTCGGAAGTTTTCAAGGTTGACGTATACTTCGGAATAGTCCAGTCCGCCGTTGCGGAAAAGCTGCCAGAGGAATTCGAGAACTCCGGTGGCGACGAACTGGTTAATGAAAAGCCCATGATGTTCCAATGAGTCGGCCATGGAACAACTGGAGCGGCCAGGCTTGTCCTGCGAAGTATCGATCAGTTCCGGATGCTTCACCCAGGGATACGGCAGTTCCGGCGAGCCGTTTCCACAGAAAACTTGCCCATAATCCAGGCCGCAACCACAGTCTATGCAATAAGCTTTGCCGTATCTTCTGATAGCCTCACTGATTTCCGCTCGTGACCTCCGGGAATCGACTGCGGAAATAACAACGAGATTTCCGCTGCTGCAATATTGATCCGGCGAGAAGCGTTCCGGCTTGGCCGACCAGTCCAGGCCGAAGTGATAATTGTACCTCGTAATGAGCGTAACCGCCTTGTTCCGGCCGATCTCGCTTTCCACAAAGAGCTGCCTGCCGATGTTGGCGTGAGAAATGGTGTCCGGGTCCCAGCAGCGAACTCGCAGGCCGTGTGGATGTCCGAGTTCAAGCATGGCCAGATGCAGCCGGACCAGTCCGGCCAGAATGAGCGAACCGGTGGCTCCGGCGCCGGCCAGTTCGATATAGACCGGCTTCGTGTGAAATTCCGGCGGAGTATGATGTTTCATTGCAAAATCTCTTTGAGTGTCATATTTGAGGAAACCAGATAACGGTTCGGGAACGATTTGCATTTGCCGCGTTCCAGATCGTTGACCATTTTCTCCCAGAATCGGTCACGACCGCGTGAATAGGTGATGCTGTGCAATATATTGTTATGGAGATGCGAGAAGTGACCGCGAAAAAACAGGTCAACGGCTTTGCGAGTGAAGTCCAGCATATCCTCATCCCGAATTTCCTGAAATTGGACTGGCGGGCAGAAGCAATGGCGGCGGGAGATGTTGGTAAATGGAGCGTTGTATAATCTCGTTTTCAAGTTCGGCCTGGTTCGGCTTTTTGTCGCCCAGCAGAAAATATTTTGTCGGGATATCCGGAATACCAGGCTGGGCCATATGACATTTTTGCCTGAGAGCCTGTTCAGAAATTGCCGTTGGGGTTCCGGGGCGTTGAAATAGATCGGCCGGATGCGGCTTTTTTCAAACCACACGACCTCGTTTCGTGACCAGGCGATCACTTCCGGAGGCAGAAACAGCATCTTTCTGTATTGATTTTCAGAGTGAAAAAGTTCTTCCACATCCTGCAGCGAAATACTTTTTCCGGCCAATAGCCGACGATCTTGAACGCCGTGTATTGTCGCCAGGGTTTCACTGTAGCTCCGATAAAATAACAGGGCGTGAGTCAATTTATATTCGGTTTCCTGGATTGGATAGGACACTTCAAGCATCGTCAGGCTCCTTTTCATGGATCAGTAAGAAATCCATACATGCAGAAAAATATTCCAGAATTTCCCGCAGTTCACGAAAAAACGTTTGCAGTTTACGGGAGTTGCAGACCGGGATCGGCCAAGCCAATGTTGACAAATAGTAATCGGCTCCACATTGCAGCAGTTCATTCTCAATCCGACTGATTACCTCATAACAAAAATCATGACTTTCATAGTCCAAAGAGACCACGATTGCCGGGAGAAGACAATTCGGATAAAGATAGTTTTTCTGTTTTCTCTTCTGCCATCCGGCATGACAGCGTTTTAAATTCAGCAGTTCAGGCGGGATTGGTCCGAGATAGGATTGCTCCCGTTCTGATCGCCGGAATGTCCATTCCGGCAGAGATATTTCAAATTCGGAATAATCTACCGGAATTGTTTCGTAAGCTGCATTCTCGGCATCTTCTTCAGATTCCCCCATTTCCAAATACTCTGCATAACGATCTTCGAAGGTTTCCGTTTCATTTTCATTATAGTCCCAAAAGAAATCGGAAGTCAATTCGTAAATGGCTTCCGGTGTGCCAAGTGCCAATGGACAATCACTCAACATTCGAAGAATATGTTTCGCTAACCCAGGATGCTGCTCATCATAAATCTTGAGACTTTCACCAATCGGAAACCAACCTTTTTCAAACTGACAAAATCCAAATCGGATTGCGACATTCGCATCGGGAATTTCGCTGAAAAGTTCATCTTCGATTTCGCTTGACGACAGAATCTGGAGAGCCAAATCAAAGCGGGCAAGTACCCGCTTCGACATGAAACTTTCCACCCATGCGTGGAATGCTGTTGAAAGCACTGTCTGCAAATTATCAGAGCAGTTCAGGAACTGTGTGATCGGAAAAAGCTGATTCAAACCGGCCAGGAGCCGGCAGGGAATTTCCGACTTGGCTGAAACTTGAATGATCTCCTGTGCAGATTCCAAATCCGGCATGGTCAGATAATGGGGGGTAATACCTCCGGTCGAACGGGAACCGGTCTGGCATTCTGTGTCGCCTGAAACAGTCGTGTTGCGCAGGAACGTTGTTCCGGAAGAAAATCTGAGGGGAAAAACTCCCTTTCGGGAGTTTTCGAGAACCGATGCTGCAGAATCCGCCATGTGATTCTCTCTTTCCTTCTATCAGTTGTCATCGCCGATTTTGACCTCGACTTTGTAAGTCTGTTCACCGTCCGGACCGATGGCAGGCCCTTTGAGCGCGGCATTGGTGAGTCCGGCGTGCAGGAGTGCGTGGAACTCCAGAACTTTTTCCGGAGGCATCGACGGATCGGGATCGTCAAGCTTCATGCCGTTGTAGTTGAAGGTGCGTTTGACGGGAAGAGTGGTGATTTCGCTGGCCATGATAATTTTCCTTTGGGTGATGGTTGGTGGTTAGAAGTTAAACAGATCCAATTCTGGCTGCTCCAGCTGATCCAGAAAAGAAGTTGTGGCTGACGTTTCTGATGCCGGTTGAACGTCATTGTTCTCCTCTTCCGCAGCACGAAGTTGCGCTTCGATCGCAGCGGCTTTCAGTTCTTCCAGATATCCGGGAAGTGCGGCTTCAAACTCAGCATCGACTTGTTTCTCTTCGCCCTGGCAAATCAGCGCCTTGTATTTGCCATTGCTGATGCCGAGTATAAAATCTCCATCCGGCTTCTTTTGAAGCACGATCCGGATGCTTGCGCCTTCTTCGGCCAAGCGGTAAATCGTTTCATTCATGTTCGAATCCTCGTTGTTTTCCGATTTATTCGTCTGGATTTATGTTTCGGTCAGAATTTCTCCATCATGTGCAGTTTTCCCGTATTGTGCTGTAAATCTGTTGCAGCCATTGAAGTTGATCTCCGTGTTCTATTTGTCTCCTTTCGTTGACGGTTAAAATTTCTTCAAAAAAGTGCGAGAGCAGCGGTTTCCCATGGAGGAAAAAAGAACTGGTGAAATAGACCTCCGGTGAACTTGGATTGTCGGGGATGGAGGTCTGAACTTTCGATAACTTCCGTTGGAAACGGATCTGGAACAAATTCCGGTCAAGCAGCGGCCACGGCTGTTCGATCCGGCAGAGCTGCACCTGTTTCTCCTGTGGCCGCATAAACAGATAGACCGCTTCATATCTGGTCATCTGGGAAAGGCCGGAGTCCTGTGTTTCCGGTTCTTCCACTTGCTCAAGAGTTTCCCGATTGTCCTTGAGCAGCATGGCGCGCAAATCGCATAGGCGTAATTTTGCCTGTACCCGGGTCAAGTCCGCGTCCACCCGGAAACTCAGCTCATTGATCAGAATTTGTTTCAACGTTTCCACCCGTTGATGGAAAGAGGCAATATGGGCATAATAATTGGGCCAGACATATGCGACATCGTCTTCATAGTAGTTCAGGAAGTATTCGATGGAATGAAGTCCGAATTGTTCACGTTCTTCCGGGGAGATGAAAAGAAATTCCGCTGTTTGTTTTTTGTCGGTATTGGAAGGTTGGGATTTAGCCAGAAATTCGATTCGTCCGGATTGGAGATTCACGTAGGCCATAACGATCGTCCGGCAGTTTTTCCTCATACAGCCTCCGGCACGGTTTCGTTGAACTTCGGCACGGGCTGCAGGCGTTTAAATGGCGGCAGGGCATCCCATAACCACAGGCTGACCAGCTTTTGATCCAGCGTGTCAAAGTCGATATTTTCAGCGAGGAATTGCTCTCTGACGCATTTGCAGTAGAAAGGGTCTGCCGTCATCAGGGAAAGATGATTTTCGATAAGTTGCCGTTTGTTGCTGCAATGCTGCCAGAAGTTGAGTTTCTTTTTCCGGAGATTATTCAGATATGCCTGTTTGATTCGAACGTCACGGGCTCGTTTCTGACGCAATTGTTCTTTGCGAATAATCCGTTGACCGCATTCCAGTGCCGTCGGAGTCCAGAAGACTTGAGACATCCATTCCGGGCGGTTTTCCGGCGAGTAGTCAAATGCCAGATCAACGGTTCCCCGCCAGCGGGCGTTCAGCTCATCATCAGTAAGCTGTTCGAGTTTTGCCAGGAGTTGAGCGAACATGATGATTCGTTCTTTTCCCATTGCTTCATAAATTTCTGATCTTGTCATAGTTGTTCCCGTGTTGTTTTCTGTTCGGCGCGCTCAACTTGCGTGGCGCGCCGAACAGCACAGAATCTCTTAAAAATTGAATTCAAGCTGGCCGTAAGCTTTGACGGACATATCCGGAAGCGGCTGCGCCAACGGTGTCTCGGGACGCCGTGCCGGTTGTTCGGCAGACGGTTGAGCGACGGTAGCCGCCGGAAATGACATGAGGCGTTGTATGCTTTCCAGAATATGACCGTCCTTTTGACGTTCGGGCCAATTTTCCCAAAAGAAGACAGGAGTGTGGTAAGTGTAGAAATTCTGTTGAGTGATGGTATTCCGCCGGCTGATCACGGCAGCCGCTCCGAGCAGAGTCAATTGTATGTAGACCATGCAGACGGCGACATGGCTGACATCATTGGCGTCAATCAGCAACTGCGTATGCGGATTGAAGCCGAGTTCCCGGAAGCTGCGAATCACCTCGATCAGCATTCCTCCGGAACCGCAAGCCGGATCGGATAAAGTCACATATCCCTTTTGACGGATGCATTGTTCAACCTTTTCTTTGGAAAAAAGACATGATCCGATCAGTTTACAAATGCAGCCGGGCGTAAAATACTGGGCCAGTTCCCTGCTGTTCAGTTCCAAAGACTGAAACACCGTCCCCAGGAAATCATGAGGCTTTTTCTCAAGGGCGACTACGGTAATTCCGAGCAGTTCGGGAAGAAGGTTGACCTGTTCCCTGGTATACGGTTTGATGATATCCATATATCGTTTTTCTTCTTCCGGATTCTGGTAGATCGGCTGCCGAAGCGATATGGCCGCGGCTTCAACGAAATCCGCGAAGACCCGGCTCCCGTCATGCTGCCGCGCAAGTTGCCGGAAGCAACGTCGAAATTCTTCCATATAGTTGGTCATGATATGATTCCATTGGTAAATCCTGGTGTGTGAAATGACAGCTTTATTCCGGGCGAATGCGATATTCAAACACCGGAAGTCCCCGGGACTTTGCCTGCCTGATCATATCAAGCGTGCCGGAACTGCCGTTATGGACAGCGATCAGGGCTTCAGCGTATTCAGCCATTTCCCTGTTGCGGCGTGTTCCGGCAAGCGCGTTATACGGCCTGCCGGATCGGTTGAACCTGCGGAGACACGGCTCCGAGAAATCTTCCCAGTTGGCCGGAAACCGTTTGAGTTCAATTCCATTTTCCCGGGCGTACTGTTCCCCGAGCGAATCCACGCCTTTGGCGCCTCCCGATACGATGCAGGTAATGTCGAATCCTGACTTTTCGATTGCTTCTTTTACGATCTCGTAATCCGTAATCGAACGCGAACCGGCAACGATAGTAATCATCTGCCCCTCCTTTTTTTGCGGACATTCCCCGCGCCGGGGCCGACCAGGCGACGTTAGGAGCAGGCCCCGAAGCCCGCAAAATAAGGAGGGCGGATATTATAATCATGGATTGGGAAAAAACTTGATTGATCGAAGGTTTTGCTCCAGAAAAAAGCCTGCCGTCTTGAAAACTGGCAGGTTCTTACGGCCTTATGACTCGTCAATCAGGCTTCGGCAGCAGGGACTGTGACGGCGGCAGGATGCCGTTGCCATGACTGCTTCGATTGATCCCCCGGCGTTTTGCCGGTCGGGGGACCGGGGGGGCCATGGGTTCTCTGGAAGGTGCGAAGAATACGCGGTTCTATTATTCCAGAAGTTCTGCCGTGTCGGGAGACAATGCCACGGAGTCGCGTTTATTGAGGCGATAATCGATTTTTTGGAGCAACGGAACGGTTTCTCCGCGCTGAAGTTTTTCGATGGTGTCGAAAGCGCATGTCGCCAGTTTTCCAAAATCTTGCTCAAGTGTACTCAGGGCTGGTTGTAAAAAACCGGAAATGTAGGAAATTTCTCCCGTAATCAGCGACATTTCCTTCGGAATTTTACATTTCACCGTATGAAACGCCTTCAATAATTTCAGAGAGGAGGATTCCGCCGGGGAAATCAAGGCGGTAACTCCGCTTTTATGGAGCATATCCACGCAGCCGATCGGATCATTTATGTAACGCGCCACCACGACTTGATTGGTAAGTTTGAATTCTGCCATGATTTCACGCAACGCCTGTTCCCGGTTTTGTGCCGTGATTGAACGGTCGTTGTGATGTAAAAGCAGTGCAATTTTGCGATGATTGTGTTCGATCAGATAAATCAGGGCTTCACGCATTCCCTGATGGTCGTTGGAACAAATCGAGTAGACGCGTTCCAGCGAATTTCCTGGATTATTCAGGCAAACCAATGGGATGGTATGATTAGCCCCAAGCAGTTTTTCCAGATGGTTGGAATAATCCACACTGATGATTCCTCCAAAATTACGCTCCTGCAAATGGCTGCAATGATCCGCAAACTGAATTTCCAGGGTGACCTTCCGATCGGTTCCGACCTTGCGCAATTCCTGCAACAAATAAAACGTGTACCAACCGAAATCCTGTCCAGGCGGCAAAATCAGCAAAATTGTTTGGACGGAACTGTTCATTGCCGGATTTTCACGCGCCAGACGCAAAATTCGCTGACGCGTCCCGGAACTGATTTGGCCCTGATTATTCAGGCAGCGCGATACGGTTGAAATCGATACGCCTGCCTTCCGGGCAAGGTCTGCCAGCGTCGGTCCACCTTTTTTCCTCATCAAAGAACTCCCCGGTTGATAAACTGTTTTCTCTGTGGTTATGAAACAATATACATGTCCATCTTTCAAAGGCAAATTATTTGCTTTTTTTTGCGTTTCATTTGCCTTAAAAACACGACTTTCCCTCTTGTCAATCATCAGAGGCCAAGGTATAATTAAATAATAGATAAGGGAACCCTAGCCAACCATTTAAACAGGTGCCAAGACAATGAAAAAGAATTCTCACTTTACTCTGATCGAATTGCTGGTGAGGACTACTTGTTAAATATACATTTAATACAAATATAATATATCATTGTATTACGGTAAATTCAAGTTTTTAGCGATGAAAATTTTATGACTGCGGATGGTGTGACGATTGTAAAAGTAAATGCACGGTCTTTTTCAAGGTAGCGTGCATTTACTATAACAAAAGAAGTATGAGCGTTAATCATTTTTTGCTACCGAATTTTGAAAGATCACCTACTTCATTCCACCCTATTTTTATCATATTGAAACTGATAAAGTCATCCAGCAAATATGCGTTTTCTCCCGGCGCAATAAGCTAGGCGTTTGTATACTTTTTCTCAACCTCAGACCATAAATTCTGAGAAAAAGAAAATATATCTGTTCCGCTTGGTTTTCGTTCAAGTATTTGTCTGTAGATTTTCGACGATTGAATATCTTTTTCAAAACACTCCGCGTATGCTCTTAACCTATCTTCCAAGTAAATGCAGGGAATTTTTATGTCAGTTTTCTTTTGATATAAAAAAGCAATTTTTCATTTTGTGGTATGCCCTAAATCGGCTGCATCAATAACAGAAAGATTCCCTTCGACAGCAGCGTTTACAATGGAAAGGATTATTCCTTTGATTTTTTTTAAGCCTCGCTCGCTGATTTTCCGTATTTTTCGAGCCATTTGTATTTATCACTTTTCAAGAAACCTGCACCTTCATCCTTTGCGCTTTTGCGTTCGGATCGAACTCAAAAACACCAAATTTGAAAGCAGAACTGTCCCAAATAGAACCCAAATCTTCGGCCTTTTTTCCACAATAACAAAAGCTATCTTTGCTACCGAGTGTGTTATATTCCTCCACTGTTATTGCCCACAATTTTTCTATAGGCCAGCGTTCAATGAACTGATCCCATATTTCAAAACGTTCTTGTGATATTAATTCAGCCATTCAAAAAATCTCCTTCCCTGTGTTATCCAATTACCAGTTCAGTATTATCCGTCCACATTTCGCACTGGCTGATTACGGTTTCCAGAGCTTCTTCCTGACCTTCGGGTGGATATTTGTATTTTTTCAGCAAGCGTTTTACCATTGAACGCATTTTGGCTCTGGCTGTCTCTTTTTTCTGCCAGTCAACGGTTCTATTTGAACGGAGCATTTCTGTCAGCTCTTTGGTGATTGCCACCAGCTGATCGTTGTCATAAAAATCCTTCACCGCTTGCGGTTTTGTCAGAGCATCATAAAAAGCAATTTCCTCAACGGACAATCCCAACTGATTACTGCAGTCAACGGCAGCTACGATTTCGGCAGCCATCTTTTTGAGTTCTTCGATCACTTCTTCATTGGTCAACATACCATTGAGATATGCGTTCATAGCTCTCTGGAGTTTCTCTGAAAAGAGCTCTGATTTTACGACGTTAGTGTGACGATAAACGGAAACCTGTTCTGCTATCAGTTTTTTCAGAATTTCAATAGCAACATTCTTTTCCTTCATTTTGGAAATCTCTTCCAGAAACTTCGGATCAAAAAGCGAAAATCCCTCTTTTATGTCAGCAAAGAGGTTGATGACACCATCGCTTTTGATACTCTGTTTCAGAAGCTCATTGATCCGTTCATTGATCTCCTTCAACGAAAAGTGCTTGGGATTGCTGGTGATACGGGTAAGCATGGTTCTAACGGCTTCAAAGAAAGCCGCTTCATAACGCTCGCTATGCGGAACGATACTGCGACAAAGTGAAAGAGCCTGGCGGAGCAACAGCCCTTCTTTGATAAACAACTCTTTCTTTTTCGGATCCTTGGGATCAGAAAGGAAGTTCATGCCGCCAATAATAAGCTGGGAACGCTCAAGGTCGGTTCCGTCCATAAAGTTGGCATAATCGAAGCCGTGAAAAAGATCCCGGCAGACTTCCAGTTTCTCCTGAAATTTGGGCAGTGCAGCTTTGCCAATATCGGTGTCGCCGTAGTTGCTTTGGTCGCGTTTGGAGTAGTCATTCATCGCCTGTTTCAATGCGCTGGCAATGCCGACATAATCGACGACGAGACCGCCTTCTTTGTTTTTGAACACACGGTTCACACGGGCAATCGCCTGCATGAGATTGTGTCCGGACATGGGCTTATAAACATACATCGTCGCCAGAGAGGGAACATCAAAGCCGGTGAGCCACATATCCACAACAATGGCGATTTTCAGCGGATCGTCGTTGTCTTTGAACTTACGGGCAAGCTCATCTTTGCGGGACTTGTTGCCGATGATACTGCGCCATTCTTCGGGATCGTCATTGCCGGAAGTCATCACAACAGCGATTTTCTCATTCCAAGCGGGACGCATTTCCAAAAGTTTCCGGTAAATATCCATTGCAATCGGGCGGGAGTACGCCACGATCATGGCTTTGCCGGTCAATTCCTGCGCCCGGTAGTTTTCGTAGTGATCCACAATGTCGTTGCAGAGAGCTTCTATGGTTTGTGGCGCACCGAGGATACTTTCCATTTGGCCCAGCTCTTTTTTGCTTTTTTCAATGGCGTGAGCTTCGGCGTTCTGTGCAAGCAGTTCATATTCTGCGTCGATCCGTTTCAGGATATTCTGGTCAAGGTTCAGATGGATCACTCTACTTTCGTAAAATACCGGTCTGGTAGCGCCATCTTCCACAGCCTGAGTCATATCGTAAATGTCAATATAGTCACCGAAAACCTCGCGGGTGTTGCGGTCTTTCTGGGAGATCGGAGTACCGGTAAAACCGATAAATGTTGCATTGGGGAGACTGTCCCGGATGATCCGGGCAGTTCCGATGTGAATTTTTCCGTCCTCATTGATTTTTTCAAAGCCGTATTGTCCCCGGTGAGCTTCATCGGCCATCACCACGATATTGCGCCGTTGGGAAAGGGCTGAACCGGATTCCTCAAACTTCTGCATGGTGGTGAAGATAATACCGTTTGCTTCCCGGTTGGCAAGAAGTTCTTTCAGGTTCTCCCGGCTGGAAGCCTGTTGCGGAATTTGCCGGAGGAACTCCTGACATTTGGAAAACTGCCCGTAGAGCTGATCGTCAAGGTCGTTGCGGTCGGTCAAAACCACGATGGTGGGACTGTTGAGTTCCTGTTGGAGCAAGTGGGCATAAAAGACCATTGAGAGGGATTTCCCGCTGCCCTGCGTATGCCAGAAAACGCCGCCGCGACCATCGGTTTGGGTGGCATTGACAGTGGAAATGACGGCTTTACGGACAGCATAGAACTGGTGATACCCGGCAAGAATTTTCGCATCTTTGCCATTATCGCGGGAGAAGCAAATGAAGTTCCGCAAAATGTCAAAGAAACGCTGTTTTTCCAACATACCTTCAAAAAGCACATTAAAATCGGCAAAGGCAGTACTTTCGGTTTCTCCGTCAACGGTTTTCCATTGCATAAAACGATCTTCGCCGGAGGTAATCGTGCCGACACGGGTTTCTGCCATATCGCTCATGACACAGAAAGCATTGTAAACGAAGAATGACGGAATTTCCAGCATATAGTTGCGGAGCTGCCGGTACGCTTCCGAAGCATCGGTTTCTTCTCGTGACGGCGATTTCAGTTCAATAACGACCAGCGGCAGACCATTGACAAAGATTACCACATCGGGGCGTTTTTCGGAGTGTTCCTGAAAGGTCCACTGATTGGCAACAATAAAACTGTTACGGTCAATATGGTCATAGTCGATCAGGTGAACACGCTCATATTTCTGCTCGCCGTTATGGAAATAGGCTACCTCAATACCATTTTGCAGATAATCAGTAAAGATGATATTCCGCTGTTCCAACTTGCCGTTTTCAATGTTGCGGAGTTTGAACAAGGCTTCATTGATCGCCGCCTGCGGGACACCCGGATTGACTGCGATAAGAGCCCCTTCCAAAACCTCCGAATACAACGGATCGGTATAGTCCCGAACAACGTCCGGCCCGTAAACATGGGTATATCCGAGCTGCTCAATCAGCTGGATCACCGCATTTTCATAATTTGCTTCTGTATAGGACATTGTTTTACCCCTTAAAGTATTGTTCTAAAAATGAACATCCTGCCATAAGAGCGTGTTTGCGATGTTCTACCATTTGCAATTCGGTACATGATTTTACCGCTTCTGACACGAGAGTTTTCAATTCGTTTTTCACATCATCATCCCACGATTTCCCAAATTCTCTAAATAAATTTTCCATACTTGTGCTCCATTTTCTATCTGCAGAGCAGGTAGAAATAATTCGCTCTTCTGGTATGCCATATTTTTGCGAAATAATTGAAGCATAGATGTCAGGTTTAAAAATATTTTCAATTTCAGAGTTAGCTAATCCATTCATTTTTAAAATAGTATATTCAGAGTCTTGGATACTTCCGTTGTCCTTCATTCTTTTAATAAGTTGCTTACCTGCAGGATCATCATCGACAAAAATATATATATTGCAAAGTTGATTGCGAAGAAAATTTACAAAATTTTCCATATGACTTGTCCCGCCACACGACAAAACTAATAATCGTCTTTCCTCAATTGCTGATTTTAGCGTAGGCGAAAACGTGGAAAGAATGTGAGGAAACATATTTTCATCAGCTGCTCCTTCAACCAGAATTACCATCTCAGCAGAAAGTAGATTATCTGCGGGATGGACACCTAATATATCTCTTACCTCTGCAATTTTTGAAGCCGATTTTGCATAATTATCTTTTACAATGATGTTTTTATGAGGATTACTTGTTTGAGCGAGTAGAGGCGAGTGAGTTGCAATAATGACTTGATTATTAAATGCAATATCGTCGAGTATATTTTTTATATCGTGTATTCCTTGGGGATGCAAATGAGATTCTGGCTCATCAATCGCTAATATAAAATTTTCAGACTGATGTAATGTTGTAGATACATATTGAGCAAGAAATAATGCAACCATACTTTGAACCCCAGAGCCTTTTCGAGCCAACGGAGTATCGACCCCGTCATTTATTGCAACTGAAAAAGGAATTCGCCGAAAAAATCTTTGATCATGAAAGTTATCTCTCAAAGTAATTTTTGTGTTTTTTATACTTGGGATAAAACCTTTTAGAAGTTCATTTACTTTTTCAGACATATTATCCAAAACAGGAGAATATAATTGGTTTATTTGTTCTAATAATTTCTTATACTCATCCTGCTCTTGGATTTTTCGAATTTGCAAATCAAGCAATGCTCCAATGCTTTCCGTCGCAGTTGATGCTGTTCGTTCAGCATCAATGTAACAAATATTGATTTTATCCGTTATAAACTTTGCAATCTTGATCATTTTCCTTTCGCTTGCAGTTTTATAAAAATGTCCCGGAATATTCAATGTGAAACGTACGTTTTGATCATTCACTTCAAGCCGAATCGGGACCATAGGATGTTTTAATTTAGTTTGAGTCAATTTTTTGAAATCATTAAATTCTACTTCATTGAGTTCAAAATCCAAAATGAAAACACTTTTTTTATTTTCAATATTACCATTCGTCTTTTGATATGGAATAGGATAGTCCCTTTGCCAAGAATAAATATTAGAAGTTCCCAACAGCGGTGGCATATAAATGATTGTTTTTCCCTCTTTTCGTAGCATATTGGGGGATGCTGCAAAAACGCTCAAAATATTTAGAGAACATACCAATGCTCGCATAATATTTGATTTGCCTTCATTGTTGGGGCCAATGATAACTGTTTTATCAAAAACTGAAAAATTGCTCCGCTTAATAATACTTCTGTATTTTTCCACCGAAAAGGCTGTTAATTTCATATGTCATGCTCCGCTAAATTGCTATTTAGACTTCTTTCTGGTCCGGTTCAAGTGTTGGATCGTCACTTTCGTAATAATAAGAGTAATCAATGCCCTTCATGAACATTTCACGGTCGTTGATTTTTCGAGTCAATGCCGGTTCAAGCAGTGCTTTCAAGTCTGAACTGTCAGTAACACTTTTCCGCATTGCTTCAAGATAAGCGTTTTTATTGACTTTGCTCCAGTCGATACACTTTTTGAGAGTACGTTTGAGCATCAAATCCAGCCAAATACGGGTTGATCTGCCGTTCCCCTCCATAAAAGGGTGGGCAACATTCATTTCCACATATTTATTGATGATTTCATCAAAAGTAGTCTCCGGCATATTTTCGATATTAGGCAGAATGGCATCGAAGTAAAGCGCATTGGCAAAAGTAAAGCCGCCTTTACTTATGTTTTTATCGCGGATTTGCCCGGCGAAATCATAGAGTCCGCCAAACAGATAAGCATGGATTTGCTGTAAGCACTTTACGCTGCCCGGTTCCAGACTTGCAAGCAGTCCGCCTTCAAAAAGGGCGTAAGCCTTTGTGCGGCTTTTTCCGTCAATGGTATCATCGCTGTAAGTAAACCATTTAATAAACTGAACTGCATACCGGCTGGGGATATGTTCTACAAGCACAAGAATATCCTGCTGAGTGAAACAATCTGTCAGGTAGCGTTTGCCGTCTGCCGCGGTCATTTTCAGTTGACTACAACTTGTAGTCAACTCAGAATGCGTCTTTTTAAGACGGTTTTTCAGTACACTCCAATACTTTCTGGGATTTACGCTTTCGGTCAAAACTCCGACAATATCGGCAATAGAGAATAGCCATTGATTCGTGGAATCGTCCCATGCAGCCCGAACTTCCCGATTATTAAAAAATCGAATCGAAACTTTCTGACTCATACTTCAACCTCCGATACGTCGATCTCTCCGGACATCAGCTTCGGTAATAATGAGTCCCGTAACTGAGCCAACATTTTAGACTCAATTCGATTTCGAGTGATAGCTTCATAAATCGGCCCCAACAACTTACCAATTTCGTTATATATATCAGCTGGCGGTACAAGAACTGTTGCGGATTGCAAATGTTCTCTTTTGATGTGCCCCATTGTAGTTGCTTTATCAGCAGCAATAGCGATAAATTCGTTCAAGTGATATTGTGTCCATGAATAATAGAACCATTTGTCATATTTTGTTGACGAAACCTTAAACAAATGCTGATTTAAGCCACATTCACCGCCGCACCAGAAATCAACGAGCAAACTGCCTGACCACGAAAAAATAACATCTCCATCATGAACAATATACTCCGGCTTTATATGAAAAGAGCATCTTTCGCTGTCCTTGTCGCACATTCTTTGACGCAGTTCTTTTATTTTCAGCACAGGATAACCAAAATCTCCTTCGTCCGGACGATATTTCTGCATTGCCAAACCATTTAAGTAATCGGCAATATCAGCCAAATATGAAACGCGCCATCCAACCGGACAGGTCACACCTTCATAGCTATAAAAATCCGGATTGTCTAATGCTGAAAAATCCAAGAACCATGATTTAAAAATCGCCTTTGCCTGTTCTTCCAAATTATGGTTTCCATAAGCAGGAAACAGGCACACAGCCATAAAAATTGTCACGATAACAATTTTCATGCAGCGATCCCCTCCAAATTATGGTTTATCTGAGTGTTCAGCTCAATTTTTTCGTCAAAGGCTGAAAGAACTTTGGCAATCTGGCGTTGTTTTGAAATATCGGGTAATTGAATAACTTGCTTGGATAGAGTTTTTACTGAAAGTCCTGGCTGTGCGGACTGCCCAGATAGACGACCAAGATTCAAGGTTCCCAAAAGGTATGATAGATATTTTATATCACTTTTTTCATTTGCACACACAACGACTGCATGTTCAGTCATGTATGCTTCTCCGCTAAAGAAACGCACATTTCCGCAAAATGCGCCCTGTCTACCTATTATGGCACACTGACCTTCAAAATTCTTTCTGTCTGAATATCCACGCAGTCCATTGCCACCAAACACAGGATATACTCCATGTTCGCTTATTTCTTTGGCTGCAATTCCCTTGCCACTACTTGATAATGTCCCAAATCTTGTGATGGGACAAGTTGTTTGACAAAGGTGCATCTGCC
>OJMH01000843.1_pt1 | contig 36191 bp, 39 predicted proteins | sample 1597111 | NCBI WGS metagenome assembly OJMH01 (sample SAMEA2452115, study PRJEB22498) | human gut metagenome | reverse complement strand
TCAGCGTGTAGTGGTGGATCGTACTGCCATTTGTCTTGACGGTTCGGATGCCATCCATAGCGAGGATTCCACTCGGATTTGCTTTGTCTACAATTCTGTCATGGAATCTTCGCTACGGATTTTTCAGATTACTGCAACTTCATTTTACAATGTGCCAACGCGATACTTGCCGGTAAGATGTTTATGATGTTTTAGCACAGCGCTTTAGCTTGATGAATTGCGAAATAACAACAGATACAACAAGACCGACGAATATAAGAACGCCAGTAAATGCCAACGCCGTTTTTACAAATTCAGCTGAATTCACGTCATATATAATACTCTCTTCGCCGTTTTGGCTTGTAGTGATTAACTGAGAATATGATGATGCAAATACATTGAATATTTGCATGTCATTTTTGAGCGTGTATTCGGTATCTCCGATTCTCCGTTTGGTTGCAAAAACGCAATTATTCCAATAGGAATTGTTTTCGGCTGTGTTTTGAATTCTACAAACACGCTCATTTTCACCTGTGGGATTAATGGTGACTGCGACATCACTGCGAACAAAATAGAGATTTATAACATCCTTATCCAGTTCAATGCCGAAGTTCCCGGTACATTCAAAGCTGTAACCAAATATAAAATCCCCATCGTTCGTATAAACACATACTGTTTGGTTTTCAAAATCACTACTGCCAATAGCTATTTCGCCATTTTCATTGACATCAAAACAATCAATTGCTTTTTTGGATGGCTCATTTTCCAACATGGATATATTTACATTTTTTAGAAATGTCTCTATCTCATCTTCTGACATTGATTCAGTAGAAAACCCCATATCCACGGCTAAAATGTCTACTCCTCCGTTAAATAGTAATAGTAGTACCAGAATGATTGTAAAAATACATTGAATATATTTCATCTTCACCACCCCATAATCTTATCATAAATATTTTCAGCTAAATCAAATATGTTAAATCGAGTGCAATTCCATGCGGCATTTTTCCCCCCCCATTCAACATGGAGTTCTCTACGAGCCTATCTTGGTTCCGTTTTCCGTGTAGATGGCGACGATGTCCCCTTGCAGGTTCTTCTCGAAGTAGTAGGTGTAGAATACATTTTTGGCATCACTCTTGTTTCGGTACTGCAATCCAATGGGAGCACCGCTTTCGTCATAGAGATACACAAGGAAGTGGGTTCCGAACTGTGCTGGAAAACCAAGGTATTAAAAACGCTCATATAAAGCTATTTAGAACCATTCTTTAGCCATTCAAGTAAATTCAGATATCCTTCGTCAAATCCTAACAACTCCTCTTCATCAATTGTCATTGAAACAATTGGAAGGACATATCCATCCCCAAAAACCTTCGGTGCAGCTACAAATGTTACTTTGTCGCCTATATTTAATTTTGTTTCTATTCCGTTTTCTAATACGATATCCATATTCCTTCCAATAACCACAAAACAATTATCCTCAAACTTTTCTGATATATCTGAAAAGCCAATATATAACCGATTGCTTGATCTTCCATCTTTATCATTCGTGAAATTAATGAAATCCACAACACCAGTTGCAACAATATAGTTATTGCGATCGGAATAATAGTCAATCTCTTTGCAATGGCCACACGAAGAAAAAAGAAAAACGCTAAATATAATGACAAAAAACAGTAAATTCATGAATTTTTTCATATATCCCCCTCAATCAATTGTTCGCCAAGCAAAAGGTCCCACTTGTTTGCTAAGCCAAAGGTAATGAAAGGCATCCGCCTTATCACTACGAGACGCTTCTCGGCTTTGAACGCCTCCAAAAAGATCAGCTGTTACCTCCCATGGCTTATCATAATAGTCTTTCGAACCCCATTCTAACCGTGAGGGCAGTCCGATACACAGCGCATATTTTACTATGCCTAATTGTTGTATAGCAATCCCCAAAATTACAGGCAATATCCATCGGCTTTAAACCAGCCGACGCAATCCCGTTGACTGACGCACAAAAGCGCACAGGAGACTGTTTTAGGCAATGGTAGACAGTATACTTGTTCACGCCGAATATTTTTGCGATCTCTTCGGCGTCATGTGTTTTTTCGTAGCTCTCAATCAGCAACTCTCTGTCTTCATTGCGTGGCATTTTGCCCATTTTTTTCATCTCCCTGTGACATATTGTACCACCTTTTGCTGTAGTTGTCAAGGATGACTGCTATTTTGGGAGTTGCTATAATTAAAATTTTTGTGAATTGTTGCAACTAAAGCAATGATTTCTGAGTATCATCAAGGTATTTGTAAACAACTCGTATTGCTTTGCTTCGTGCCTGTTTCTCATCAAATGGACCATTTGCATTTCTTAACCATTGATAGTAGTGTGTTATCTCATGAGCTATAGAAGCCAGTATAGAGCATACTGCAATAAATCGCCCTCTTTCATTCAACGTCGAAGAATAATCCCCGGTAGAGACACGAATTAATGGATTTTCTTTTTCGTTATCCGGGAAGAATATACTTGCTGTTACCAGTTCTTCATCTATAAACGTAAGAACATACGCTTCATCTGTGATGTAAACATTCAATTTTTTCGGAAATACATATTTTTTCCTGATCCACCGTAAAAAAGATTGAATTTCCTTTCTCAAGTCCATATTTACTTCGCCTGTAAAATGTAGATATATGCTTTTGTTCTCATCACTTTCGATTTGCCATAAGTCTTTCATGTATTAATCACTCCATCGTATTGTAAGTTCACCATTATTCGTATTGTGATTGATATACGGAATAATTGTTTTAGCATGTTTGTGGTCTCTTCCTGGTGTGTGCTTTTTCATGGGACGATTAGGATCTTTGTCACTTCTCAATTTGAAATTTTTCCATCTCTTTTTTTCATTTATTTCTCGTCCTTGTTTCTTTCTACCAGGTTTTCCTTTTGGTCCAGCTCTTTTTTCAGTTGTCAACGAAAAATCGATAGTAATTTTTTCATCGTTGGTGGTACTGTAGGCAATGTCATGTCATTGATTGTATCAATAACGTTAATTGCGTCAATGGCTAATTGATAGGCACCCTCTGTTATATACTCCACAGTATCTACTATCATAGGACTTGCAACAGCAAGAAATACCAGTGATATGATTGCGGCCCCTCCCCAGAACACTAAATCGTCTACGATGGCAATTTCGCCTGTCGGGTCGACATATATAATTGAGTTGTCTTCACAATACAAATATAGATTTAATCCAAGGAACCCTTCGTATAGAGTCGCGTCCGCATTCAAGAACCGTCCCCACTGCGGGTTATAGTACCGACTTTGCAGATAGTACAGCCCCGTCTCGGCTGGACTTTGTTATGTACCCCGGAGGGGTCGTCCCCCTCCGGGACTGTGACTTTTCGGGTGGTTACCTGATGAAACAAAATGTTGTCTACCGGCAAGCATCGCCATTGTGATACCACAAAAGCAAAACTTGTCAGGTGTACTCCTGAAACCTTTAAGGGCTTGGGATTATCCCAACAAACTGCCTTTTGTCCCCAAACGGCGATGCTTGCCGGTATTTTTCAAATTAACTCTTCATTTATGCCTGTGACCACATTTGAAGTATTGTATTCAATGGTGATCAAATACCCATCTTTGGTATAATGAGAAGACACTCTCGGTGTATCAGTTCTGCCGGTATAAAGGAATAAATACTCGCCGTTAGGATCAATCGCTCTTACCTCATCTAACGACTGGCCCTTTAGCAGTTTATCAAAATCAGATTTTAATAACTGCGTGCTGTAAGTCCTTCCAAATAGTTTATTGCCAGAACCATCAAATAAGAATATTACAACGCTCTCATCGCCAAGGTATGATACCCGATACATCCCATTATCTTTCCGCAAACATTCAATGGGATATTTAACATTTAACTCGTTCAGCAAACCATCGAACTTCATCAGTTCCAATAATTCTGTTTCATCATATGTTTTAGATGCCAAATCAACTAAACTTTTATCTGGCGGGGATATTTCGATGTTCAAATCACTTCCTCCTTTTGTGCAAGAACAAATCATGAGCAACATCACTGTTAGAAAAATCAGAAAAAAGTATTTTGTTAACCTCATAGTACACCTCAATTCCCTACTGCATAGTATAGCAATTCTCAAAATTACAGGCAATATCCACCGACCTTAAACCACCCAACGCAATCCCGTTGACTGACGCACAAAAGCGCACAGGAGACGGTTTTAGGCAAGAGTTCGGCAGTCCGGCACTCCCATTTGCGCAATAGCGCCTTTACCTTCGACCACAGCATCTCAATCGGATTCATATCAGGGCTGTACGGCGGCAGACACCGTAGCTCTATGCCTGCGGCGTGATATGTGTTGTTCGTCCTCGCCGTTCAGCAGCTGCTTTCTACCCCGCATTGTGCAGCATTTTGCCCATTTTTCTCATCTCTCTGTGACATATTGTACCACCTTTTGCTGTAGTTGTCAAGGGTGACTGCCATTTTGGAAGTTGCTATAAAAAAGCCCAAACAGTTACCGCATTTGCGATAGCTGTTTGGGTTTTCTTCCGTCAATAGCAATCCCATGTATACAGAATATCTGTAAAATCATGCTCTTTTAACTTCTCATGCGGAATCAGAAAATTCATTACACCGTTGTTTCCGATCATAATTTTCACATCCTCTCCGATGTCGTGTGTATCAATCTGCAATAGCAGTGTATCATATCGCTGATATTCCTCTTTGCTCTGGCGTGGATCTGATTGCGCAAAGTGTGGGTAGCCCCCTATGCGGTGTCCCTCGGAGTGACATCTCATACATATAGCATCTTGTACATTCTCAGGCAGTTGATTGAAATCAGGCTCCCCCTCATCACGAAGCAAACGATTTAATGTATCCTGGAACCGGTAATCCTCATCTGATACACCTTGCACATCCGGCAAAAACATGATTGGATAGCATCCCTTGATTGGAAATGTATCGCTTTTACCGGGAACGGGGACTTCCGGCAACTGATCTGAACCATCGGTATATAGAACCCGGAAATTATGTTGCACATTCAAAGCATCAAAGTTTGCACCGTATTCAGGATTGTCGGCAATGAAAAAGCGCAATATACCCGTGGTCGGAAAATCCGGAACACTGTGAACCTCGGAACAATCGATCAGACAGAGCAAACGCATAGGCATTCCGTTATGATCCAATGGCGGTTCTCCGAGAGATGCCCCTCCAATGCGGCTGTTCACCGGATGTTTTGCTTCATCCGGAATCACAATGTGGGAAAACGGAATCGCAGTTTGAATATACAACCGGCTTACCACTTCACGAAATTCCTGAGAGAGAGGAATGGAAAATTCAGGTGTAAACCCTCTCTTTTTTAAAACTTCCAACACGTCTTTAAGACCTTTTGGATCACTTCCATTTGCAACCGACAACTCAAAATATTTTTTACAATTGGGTTCATCCTGTTGCAGATAATAGATCATACATAGCAAATCGGAAGGCTGACGAAAATTGGATTTCAAATCAAGAGCAGTATTGGCATATTCAATTGCCAATTCAAATGCTCCGATTGAAAAATATGTTGCGGCAATATTATGATAGATGGTAGCCTTTTGATGATCATATTTCAGCGCATTTGCAAAACAAGCAAGTGCATCCCGATGTTTGCCTTGACTCTTAAATAATAATCCAAGATTAGACCAAACTGCTCCTCTGCTCTGATCATGACGCAATAATTCGTAGTAAGTATCCTCAGCCAACTTGGGCAACTTCATATCGGTATATATAAGTCCTAAAAAGAGTAGAACGGCACAGTAATCATCTGTAAACTGGCAATACGGTAACAAATTTTGAAGTTGCTTTACAGATTTATCTAAGTAATTCTCATTATAAAGCCGAATTGCTCTGAGAAGTTTGCTGCGCAATATTTGCTGTCCCTGACCGGTAAAAGCGGTTCGAATCTCACTTTGATATTCTGTTTCGTAAAACAATTTACTCCGAAGTTGACCTCCCGTTCCCATTCTGACTTTTGCGATTGCTCCAGCACAAAGTCCCAACGGAATCACAGTGCGAACGATTATTTCGGATGTTACTGCTTTCTCAATAATTACCTGTGCAATAAATGCTCCGATTATGAGAATCAGTACAGCGTAAAGAATGATAAGAACTGTTTTTCGGCTCATATGGTTCCTTTCAATTTTATTTTGTTAAGATAGACGAACAGTTTGAACAATTCCACGATCGAATATCCAGAACTATAACCTTCCCATGGCAATTTCCAAAATTACAGGCAGTATCCATCGACCTTAAACCAGCCGACGCAATCCCGTTGACTGACGCACAAAAGCGCACAGGAGACGGTTTTAGGCAAGAGTCCGGCAGTCCGGCACTTCCACTTGCGCAAAAGCGCCTTTATCTTCGACCACAGCATCTCAATCGGATTCATATCGGGGTTGTATGGCGGCAGATGCCGCAGCTCTATGCCTGCGGCGTGATATGTGTTGTTTGTCCTCGCCGTTCAGCAGCTGCTTTCTGCCACGCATTGTGCAGCATTTTGCCCATTTTTCTCATCTCCCTGTGACATATTGTATCACCTTTTGCTGCAATTGTCAAGGGTGACTGCTATTTTGGAAGTTGCTATAAAAACGCGAGAAAAAACCCCGAAATCGTGAGATTTCGGGGGTTCGAAGCCATGATATCTTTTGAACAGGCAGAGGGGGCGTTAAATCATCACGCTTTCTGTCATCAAAAACGGGCAGCTACAAGGGTAAGGTTCTACGGCAAGTCGTTTTGGGGCGGAGATTGGTTCAAAGTAAGCGTTTCTTCTCGGCAATTGTTTGACCGTCGAAACGAATATAACTGTTGGAGGAATCCGAATAACCGGCTTCAATGGTATGACCGCCGATGTTTGCAAACAGATTATGGGGAAATTCAATCACAGCTTTCATTTCGTCATATACTTTTCCATTGACGACTAATTCGTTGACGGATCTGATACGACGATACATGACGCAAAAATCTTTAACGTTTGCACTCAATAAGATTTTTCCTTTTTTTACTTTGTCTGCATTCCGCAGGGGCGGCGTATCAACGTGGTGTGCCCCGTCCTTGATCTTAGCTTTTTTGCTTTTTTGACGGGCAGTTTCTTTTTTCTCTGCTTTCTTTTCAAGCCCCAGAAGCAATATAATGATGATGGGAGCAATGCACATAAATGCGCCGATCCAGACGTATCCCTTGTAGTAATTATAAGTGGTTTGCTGTGAAATTTCAAAATTCAGAAGCTCTTCCGTTTCGGTTCGGATTTCCGCAATACAGTGACTGTTCGGATTGACAAGCAAAAACAGCTTTGTGCCCTTCTCCATAGTTTCAAAAGATTTGAGAAGCTCCTTCGGTATGGTGTGGGGGTAGAGCTCGTATTCGGCTCCGTCCTGGAAACAAACTGTTCGGAAATTCCTTAGCGATTCCAATTTCTCAAAATAGCCGACATAAACCTCCGCGTCCTCGCGGGCAACCGGAACATAATTCCGGATCGGCAAGATAAACGCAAACAAACCGACACCAACACCGACAACCACAACCAGTACTCTTAACAGAATGCTCGTTTTCATCTTTTCAAGAAAAACATCGGTCAAAGTTTTTTCCATAAACACCTCAGAATTGCAGAACTTCTTCACTATTCCTTATTACTTTGCCAAACCTCCCGCCGTAAGTGAAAAGAAAGGAGGAGATAAGTAAAACTCCCGCACCGAGGCGCGGGAGTTTTTGTGTCGCGCCGCCGAAAAAGATATCGCTTTCAAATCCGGAAGGCATTACCGAATACCTGCCATTTTGGGGTTCGCTACACAGCCGGCTCCGACTTTATCTATGACTGCAATTATTCTCGCAGTATATTTTTTTAACCTGCGGTTAATCCCATATATCCCAACAATGCCTTTTCAAAAAACTATTTTATGCTATAATAGCATTGGAAGCAGACGTCGGCTTACTATTTTGGTTTTAGCGGAGGTACAGTTATGGAAATGACTATCGGTGCAAACATAAAACGTTTGCGTTCAGCCAAAAATATTACGCAAGAGCAGCTCTCTGTGGCAATGAACGTCACGTGCGCCGCGGTAAGCAAGTGGGAGCGCGGCGAAACCTATCCCGACATTACACTTCTTCAGCCGCTGGCTTATTTCTTTGAAGTAACCCTTGACGAGCTTATGGGATACGATCAGAAAAAAGTTCAGGCTGATATTGATGAAACAATCGCTCTTTACAGAAAGCATTGGAAAGATAGCAAAGGACGTGAAATTATCGTAAAGGCATATCATGATTATCCGAACGACTATCGGATCATGCATTACTATATGTGGAATATCGGAGGTGATATGGCAGACAACAACCCGACGGTTCTGATAGAACACAAGGAGGAATTCCTTTCAATCTGCGAAAAGATTCTGGACGGTTGCACCGAAGACGCGTTGCGGCTGAACGCATGGAACATGCGCGCCAAAATTCTTCACGCGGAGGGAAAGACGGACGAAGCACTCCGGATATATCAGACAAAGTTCGCGGATTGGTATACCACAAGCGGGCAGAAAACCGAGCAGTTGTTCGCAAAGGACACGGACGAATACTATTTTCACGTGCGGAAAAACATGTATGAGCTTGGTGATTTTGCGGCAGACAAACTTGGACGAACCGTGTTCTTCGATCCCGCGCTGTCGATGTCGGAGAAAGTGGAACGCGCCATTCTGTATGGCGACCTGATGCTGAACGCTTACAGAGAAACCAAAGAAGCGTTCTTCCTGATGCTTGCGGAATCTTTTCTCGGGAGAATAGAGAACGATCTTTACTACCGCGGCGGAACCGAGGAGCAGATCATCGCCGTTATGGACAGAGACCTTTACGCAAAAAAGCTGTTGGAGGAGGCAAGGGGGAAAAATGCGCCTTTGAACAGGGCTTTTGATAGCTATTCCGAAGGGGCGCGGCAGAATATTCTCCGATATACCATTGCCTGCCGCACGGGCGCTACCGATGGCAGGCGAGCCGAGCTTCTGAAAAATCCCGAATACAGGGCTGTTCTGGACAAATACAGATAATCTCACCCGTAAAAAAGTTTTTACAAAGAATCAGGCGTATTTCTCCCGCTCCGCGGGCGGATTTAACTGAAAAAGCGGCAGGTAAAACCTGCCGCTTTTTTTGTATCGCGCCGCTAAAAAAGATATCACACGAAAATCCTTACGGTATAAGGGATTTCGGCGTTTTTTAATGCATTTTTCGCTGCTTCTGCGCGATTTAAACAAAACCACAGGAATTCTTCTGTCAGCCAAAAAAAGATATCACTCTTTTTTCAAGGCAATTTGCGAAACCCCTGTATTATGGTGGTCAGAAAGTTGAGCTTGTTCATACCGTGACACACCATGTTCCCTGAAAAATAAAAGGTAGAGCCTTATTAATGCAGAATACCAGAAAAGAGCTTACAGCTAATATATCTTCCACTATACACATCACCTCTGTCATTTTTAGTATAATTGTCCCTCATTCAGTCCGTAGACCCATATACTAATGACATCAGATTTTTCAGGAAGGTGTGCAGGGACGTCTATATTGTATCACCTTTCATGGCTTTTTTCAAGAGCCTTTTTAAATAACTTATGGTATAAAAATCTCTATCGATGTATGCAGGAATGCGAGGAATAAGATTGATTAAATCTTCTTGAGAATAGTCCTGTAATAGAACAAAAAGCGTGACCATATTGATTTTACTTTGCTTGAGATGTAAGGTATTAGAACGGCGCACAAAGTCATTAGTCCTGAGATTCTCTATTTCCTTCACTAATTCGGGAAGGACATTCAATTGCGTTTTCTTCAAGTTTATAACGGTTATCCCACTCAAACACTTGAAACAATCAACACTATTGCCGTTAAGGTAGCAACAATTATATTTGCAATTCTTAAACCCTGTTCCTTCGCAATTTGTTGATTGAAATAGGCATTTGTCAAACGAACAATTGATAAATTTCGTTCCTCTAAAATTTGTTCCGACAAAATCCGACTCTACGAAATCACAATTTATGAATGTGCAATATTTGAATTGTGCTGCCCGAAATGATGTGCCAATAAAAGCAGTATCCTTAAATGTGCTATTATATGATTTTGTTTTTTCAAAATCTTTATATTGAAACTTTTTGCCTTCAATTTGCTTGTTTGAATAGCTAAACAAATATCTGTTCTTTCCTTCCAAAGACATAATGCCTCCTAAAAAGAATCTCTCAATTAATTATACCATAAATCGAGAAAATCTTCAAGCAGCCATTTGTGGGTTCAGTCATTTTATTCGTGATGCAGCGCTTAGTCATTCGACCATTTCTTCCACGGCATAACCGCCGCCGAAGATGACCTCGATGTGCTTATCGGCGTACACCTTGATGCATTCCACCATCTGACGGACGATGCTGTCATCGTACTCATTTTGGTGGGATGCTCTTTCTGTAATGATCCTTTCGATTTCGGCAATCCGATCTGCGTACTCCGCATTTTTCATGCTGTTTTCGGTGATGATCTGAATCCTGCGTTTGAGGTCTTCGATGGTGTCTGCAATTTCTTTGATCTCAGCTTCTCTTGATTCTATGTCCTCACCGCTTGCGATGCTCTCGTTGACGATGGTGATCATTTTATCATTCAGCCCGTTGACCTGCCGTTCCAGAAGCTCTTTTTCGTCATCACTTCCGTCGAAGCCGATGGCTTCGACAATCGTCGCTTTCATGAGTGTGGTATAAGTATTGGCATCCTGCTCGTTGAATTGTCGGATTGCACGGATGACGGCTTCCTTGAGCTTGTCTTCTCTGAGAGTGGGCGATTCCTTGCAGTATTGTGTGCCGTGGTCCAATCGGTTGACACAGCGCCACACGATGCTTTTCTTGCCTCGGGTGTTCCAGTGGACGCGCTTGTAGGGGCTGCCGCATTCGGCGCAGATCAGCACCTGCGAGAGCGCATACCGTGAGTATTTTCCGGTTGCCGTGATTGCGGCTTTCTGAGATTTCGGGGCGAAGGTTCTTCTTCGTGCGCGTTCTTCCTGTGCCTTGTTGAATTTCTCTCGCGTTACGATAGCGGGGTGGCTGTTCTGTACATAATACATCAGCGCCTCGCCCGTATTCTTTTTCCGCTTTTTCATGATTGGATCAACGGTAACGCTCTGCTGCAGGATGGCATCACCACAGTATTTGACATTGAATAGGATTCCCTCGATCATGCCCTTGCCGTAAGTAAAGTGCTTTCCCTCGAAGGTCGGATTCTCGGCTTGCAGAATTTCGGAGATGGACAGCGGGGTTTCTCCCGCGATGTAGAGGTCGAAGATCCGCTCGACCAGTTTGGCTTCTTCGGGGACAATTTCCGGTTCGCCGTCCTCGCCCTTGCGGTATCCGAGCATCTTTTTGTATTGGAGCGAGACCTTTCCTTCCTCGAAGTTTTTGCGTTTGCTCCATGTGATATTCTTACTGATGCTTTCGGATTCGGCTTGGGCAAAGCCCGCATAGATAACCAGGTACAGTTCCGAGTCGCTTTTCAGCGTGTCGATGTTCTGTTCCTCGAACAGGATGCCGATGCCGCGTGATTTGAGCATTCGCACATAGTCCAGGCATTCGACGGTATTTCGCGCGAATCGGGAGACCGATTTGGTTACGATATAGTCAATCTTTCCGGCAAGGCAGTCCTCGATCATCTTTTTGAATCTCGGTCGCTTTTCTGCCAGCGTTCCCGAGATGCCTTCATCGGCGTAGATGTCAACGAGACTCCAATCCTTCCGCGCCACTATCATGTCGGTATATACTTTTTTCTGTGTTTTGTAACTGGTCAGCTGTTCTTCCGAATCGGTTGATACACGGCAGTATGCCGCGACACGGGTCTGTCGGTATTTCTCCCGATCTACCAGCGTTGACTTGTGCGGTTCAATGACCGTCACGATTTTCTTTGGTATGACTGTAATCCGATCAGCCATCTTGTTTATCCTCCTTTACGGTGGTGTCGGTTTTGGTCCTGACTCCGACAGTTCCGTCACTACCGATTGTTACATAGCTGATAAGGCTCTGAAAGTAGTCACGGTTGAAGTCGTTCTGTGCCTTCATGCATTCTGTTTGGCGTTTTGCGATCCGTAGCGCCAATTCTTTTTCGATGTTACTGTTCCGATAGCGTTCTTTTGCGATCTCCCGGATGCGATCAAGGATCAGTTGCTCGCTTCCCGTAGGGGAGGCGGCTTCCACCATGATTTCCTCTGTCATGTGCTGAATGCATGGCGGTGTGTCCTTTTTTCTGTGTTCTTTTCCCGTCTCAAGGAGTGCACTGTTCTCGATAATCCGGTTGATCAGCATGGTGACTTTTTCAATCAGTACCGAATCGCTGATCCGCACCCGGCATCCGCATTCGGGGTTGGTGCATGTCCACCGCTCCTTGATCTTGCAGGAGGATTGCAGGGTGCGTGTCATCGGGTATCCGCACTCACCGCACTTTACACGATCCCGCAGGAATCGGATGGTTTCGGAGTCACTCCGCATCTGATTCGTTTTTCGCGCGATCTTGCATTGTACCGCGCTTTCGTATATTTCTTCATCGATGATCGGAGCATACTCCCGATCCCCGATGTATTTCGCATTTTCAATGATTCTTGCGATCCGCGCTTTATCCCATACGCTTGTTTTTTCGGTGTACGGAACCTTGAGTCGTGTCAGCTCATCGGCGATGTCCTTGAGAGAGTTCCCGTTGATATAGGATTCAAAGATGCGTCGGATTACCTCGGCTTCCGAGTGTTCCACGACCGTTGTTCCGTTTTGCATGGTGTATCCGTATGGGATGTAGCGCGTTTTTTTCATGGTGTTTCTCCTTACAGGCGTACTGTGAATGTAAGGTCGCCGATGAGCCGGAATGTCATCTCATCCCGGTTGTTGACCGTCATTCCTTTTATGACTTCTTCGAACAGCTTCGGATCGAAGGAGTTCAGTGGCTCGTCGATTTCATTCAGCCTTGCTTGCAGTGTTTTGAATTCTTCCAAAGCCACATCCAAGGTAGAAGAGAGGCTTTGTATTCGTTTCGTCTTGATTTCATTGATTTGTCCGTTGATCTCGCGGGACTGTGACTCGAACACATCCGGTGCCAGGTATCCTTTGGATTTGAGCTGCTCGAGCATCAGCAGTTTGGCGTTCAGCTCTGCCATGCTCTGCGAGGATTCCAGGGCTTGCAGGTTGTTTCGCTTTTTCAGAAGGATGGCTTTTTCGGTCAGTTCAATGCTCTCGGCGATGATGCCTTCCTCGGCAAACCGAAGCCGGTTGATGATCCCGATAAAGGCATCCATGATGCGATCTTCCCGATAGTAGTGGGAGTCGCATGCCGTCCGATCTTCTATATGTTGATTGCATCCCCACACCACGCTGCCGTTTACAATCCGTCTTCTATAAAAAGTACCGCACTCAGAACACTGAATGCGGTGCGTAAACGGATATTTTGCGGGAGCCACTTCCGGTCGGGAGTACAGCTCACGGCGTTTTTTCAGAAGTTCCTGCACGGAGGCAAAGATTTCTTTATCTACGATTCCCTCGTGTGTGCCGGTTGCGTAATACTGTTCTTCCTGACCGTAATTGATGTGCTGAGTGAATGGGACTGTTGTTTCGCGGTATTTTTTCTGATACAGACTGTCGCCGATGTATTTCTCGTTCGACAGCATTTTTGAAACCACTCTGACATTCCATTTTGCGCCCTGATTTCTCGGGGAAATCGACTGTTTTTCAAGATATCTGCACAGTTCAGTCAGCGAAGCACCGTTCAGATATCCTTGGAACAGTGATCGGACGATCTCCGCTTCCGGTTCAAACGGTATCATTACCTTGTTTTCCAGGCGATATCCGAAAGGGACGCATCCGTTTATATACTCTCCGCTCTCCATCTTTTTCTTAATGGAGAATCTGACATTTTGCGAGATGGACACCGATTCTTCCTGTGCGATTGCCGCAAATGTATTGAGCAACATCTCATCGCCCATGGAAAGGGTGTTGATTCCTTCTTTTTCAAAGACGACGCCAATACCGAGCAGTTTGAGCTTTCGTACATATTCCAGCGTTTCCTTGACATTGCGGGCAAACCGCGAGATCGATTTTGTAACTACAAGATCGATCTGCTTCCGCTCGCACATGGTGATCATCCGCTGAAAGTTTTCTCGTTTTTCGGATGAAGTTCCGCTGAGTCCTTCATCTGCAAAGATATCCACAAGAGTCCATTCCGTTCTCGATTTTATGTATCGGGTATAGTACCGGACCTGTGTGTTGTAGGAGTTCTGCTGATCTGCAGAGTTCGTCGAAACACGGCAGTATGCAGCGACTCTTTTGTGTTCCACCGGCTTGCCGGTAACGGGGGAGATGACGGTTACTGTTGCCATGTTTCGGCTCCTTTCTGCGGGTGGTTATAATACCAACCACTTTTGCAAGCACAACAATACCACATATCTTTGCACATATCCAGCGCAAAGCGGAAATTCAATTGATAACTTTCAGAAAACTCAATCCGGGACGGTGATATCCGCACCGGTCAGCTTTCGGTAATAGGTTTTTGCCCGCAAATACTGTGCCTCCGAGATCAGTTTCTCGTCCCGCAGATAGCGGAGAACCCCGAGGATATGCAGGTAGTTTGCGTTTTTCTGACTGTGTACCGCAAGCATGATCAGACCTCAAAATAGGCAGGGCTTTTGACCTCACGGAAAAATGCTTCGACTTCATCCAGCGTTTCCGCCTTTGTGTACTTTGCAAGCACATTGCCGACCTTGTCCGCATACTTGCCTGTGGTGGCACGGGTGTCAAGAATACTGATAAGTCCCGTGTCGGTTTCACAGCGGATCAGTCTGCCCAAGCCCTGACGGAGCTTGATGAGCATCTCGGGAACGCAGATGGTATTGACGAATTCACCAAGCCCGTTGCATTCTTCTTTTTTGCTTTCCATGGTCGCAGAGCGCATCGGGAACGGAAGTCGCGGTATGACGACGGAGGAGAGGCAATCTCCGATGCAGTCAACGCCTTCCCACATGGAACCGGATGCAAACAGCACGCCGTTTTTGCTTTTCTTGAAATCTGCAATGGCACTCTTGTTTGATCTCGTCATGCGGATGAGTTCGTACTGCGCAAGTCGATCCTTGGTTTGGCGGTACACGGCTTCGAGAACCTTGTAGGAGGTAAAAAGGATTGCCGCATGACCGTTTGTGGCTTTCACAATCTTTACGATCTCATCGGAAATCGCCGCGATGTATTCGGGAGAGTTATTTTCGGGAAGCGGTATTCCTTTCGGCATGTACAGCCGTGTGTGATTTTTATAATCAAAAGGAGATGCCGTCATACTGGTCTGACGGAACATCTTTGCAATCTGGTGAATGCCGTTTTCCTTTTCGAAGAAAGAAAAATCGACGCCGTCGCTCATCGTCCCGGAGGTCAGAACAAAGCTCGAAGAGGTTTCCCACACATACTCCCGCAGGACCCGTCCGATGTTCTTGGATGCGGAGCAGATGGAGTGCAGCCGGTTTTCATCGGTTTCAATCCAGATGTTGTTGTCCGATTGATTTTTGAAGGAGGACAGTTTCTTTATAAGAAGTCCGGCTCTGTTTTTGAGGTGTCGCGGTTCTTCTTTCCGCATTCTCTCGATGTGCCGTATATCTGCAATCAACGCTTCAATCAGCGTGATATCCTCTGGGTTCAGTTCGATCATCTGACTTCTGCCGGTATCGCTATCGTCGTACCCGGCTTTCTGCTTGGCATTCCCGAACAACTTCTCGCTATTGGAGAGCAAGCCGGCAAGAATTGCCTTGTACAGCTCGATCTTCTTCGGATTGCTGTTCAGATGCCCGACAGCCGAAACATATCGCTTGATCTCGTTTTCTGCCAGCTGATCGCCCATGGCATCCAGCGCAGCATCATGGAGCTTATGTGCCTCGTCAATAATTACGAGGGCGCTGTCAATGAGCAGGGGATGCTGTTCTTCATAGCGCATTCTTGCGGAGGTGAGGAACAGCTGATGGTTGGTCACCTGAAAATCAAACTGACCGAAGCGGTTGCGCTCTGTCATTCGGCGATAGAAGCATTCATCTTCATATCTGCATCTGGAGCATCCCTGCACGCAGATACTGCTTTTCACGGATTCCCGCATTTTGACGGTATCCAGGTCAAAGGCTCTGTCTGCAAAGCGGCAAGCATCGAAGGCTTCCACCAGTCGGCTGTACTTTTCGGGGTACAGCTTGATTTTGTCATAGAAATCATAGAAGCGGCGTTTGCAGAAGTAATGCTCCTTGCCCTTGCGGAGTGTTACGGTCAGCGGCTTGGCGATGGCGTTGCTTTCCACGAGGATTTTCGACAGTCTCGGGATTTCCTTCTCGACAATCATTTTCTGCAGTTCAATGCTTGAAGTGGAGATGGTGATCGGCGAGAATACATTGTACTTGCGTTTTTTGTAGTCCCGCGCGACCAGTGCGGCAACGAGATATGCCATGGTTTTGCCGGTTCCGACCTCCGCTTCGCAGATAGACACGGCTTTTCCGACAAATCCTTTGAACATGGTCTTTGCCAGTTCAATCTGTTCTTCCCGAACGGCAAAGCCGTAATGCGGAAGGATCACGCGGAAAATGTTGTCGATCATGTGAAGTGGCGCTATGCTCTCCGACAGATAGGTTCGTCTGTCGCCGACATATTTGATGGAATCCATCATCCTGTCCATAAGGACAGAGGCGTATTCGGCTTTCTTGATCGGGCTACCCGATTTTCTCCGCATGACCTCGGAGGAAAGTCCTGTTTTCATGTCGATGGCATAATAAATAATCTGATGGAGCATATCCGCATGATACACAAGGAATCGCTTTTCAAAAGTAAAATCGTACTTGGCACCCGGATAAGCTCTTTTTTCTTCTTCATAACGCTCAAGAGCGTCTGCGTCGTTATAAGTAATTTCAAACATTTTCATTCTCCTGTTTTTTTGAAATTGCTTTTGGCGACTGAATGGTATGCAGGAATCTTCCGGCTCCTGCACAGTGGTTCAATCGCCAAAATATAAATTTGGTTATGAACTTTCGCCGTATTTGTATCAGCCCCCGGCGATGGGGCAGCGGAGAGCGCAGTCGTCAGACGGCGCAGACCGTTGCCCACAGGGGAGATACCGAGTACCTCGCAGCATCTATTCCGTGACTATTTTCACGGAAACGAGGATCATATACAGTGTCGCGGACATAAGAGTTCCAGCCCGTAACCCCCGTATCCCGCATGCACATCGCGGGCTGCTTTCGCAGAAGTATCATTGTTCCGCACCTCTGTCATCGCCTGCCGCCGATGCTGTTTATCAGTCGGTCCGGCAACACGGTTGATCGCTCGCTCACCCGATAGGTGAGGTCATGGCGCCCGGTCCCGGCGGCTCGCCCTTTCGGGCAAGGTGGGATGCTACCTCGGTATCCCTTTATTCGGTTGTCAAAGAACCTCGGGGATCATTTACCCCCTCACCCTGTATTCCACACTTTTTTCGCGTTTGATAGCCCCTTTTTCAAAAAAACTTTCGGAGTTTCTCAAAAATCTGCATTTTTCTTTTGTGGATGATAGGCTGTGATACCTTGTATTTCTTTGAAAGGTCCCGTTCCGTCAGTGGATTATCTTTTAGAAACAGGTCATAAATCAACTGATACTCGCTCTCCGAAAGAGAAAGAAGTGCTTTCCGAAGCGTTTCAAGCTCCATCTTGTGCATGACCTCTGCGACCACATCCACAGATTCATCCGCAATCAGTTCCTCGCCCGAAAGCAGATCATTCGGATTTCCGTCGCCCTGCATGGCATAAAGAGAAATCTCCGTAAACCCGGCATCCTCGCGGATGTCGTTGACATACTGCTCCCGGCGTTCACCCTGACGGTAGTCCCTGATGTATTCGGCGGGAATCTCAACGAAGACATCATCTCCGCCGTCCTCATAGTCATTGGATTTCATGAATCGCTTTGTCTTTCCTTCTGCCGATTTCAGGTAGGCGTATGCCTCCTTGCCGGAAACCCGTGAGAATCTCCGCGCATCTGTGTGCGAGCTGTATTTCCCGTTTTGATCTTCGTAATAGTAAATAGCCATTGTAATCTCCTTGAATTTTTGATTTTTGAATTTGCGGTCGAAATCAAAAATCCGGAGATTACGGGTATCGTGCTATGTAGGTCTGCCACACGGACAACATAAAAAACGCTCCTTTCAGATTTCTCTGCCGGGAGCGTTCGGGAGTGGTATGTATCTGTTGACAAGCAAAAAAGCCACCGACAGACAGACTGATCCCACAGTTATCCCATGGGATGTTCTATCTATCGGTGGCTTCTACATGCTTGGCTTTTGCCAACTGGCTTTGCACACCAATTTCAAGGCGAGACCTGCAAGCACGACTTAACTTAGCACTGTTTCAGCCAGGCATGATGCGTCGTTCGCCGGTATTCAGTTTTCAAATAACACGCCGCCTTGGGGCAACGCACTATGTCAGGCGGACCGTTCCTTTCGGTATGGTAATCAGCAGCAAATCCTGACGACGGTTCTTGTAGCTGCGCACAAACATCGTCAGGCAGCGACCGCACTCGAATTCCGTCAGTTCCTCCCGTTGATATCCAACGCTGAGTGTTCCGCAGTTCGGACAGTACATTTGTTTCGGAATCCAGTAGGAATCATTTCTTTCGTTTTTCACAATATTTCTCCTTGCGCCGGTGGCAACAGATACAAACGTCTGCGTCATTCCGCAAAATTTATCCTTGCCTTCTTTCATAACAAACTTCTGCAATTTCTTTTTCTTTTTTCGTGAATTGACTTGACAGGCTGAGTGTTTCAGTGTATAATATAAGTGCAATAGTGAGTGGTTGTAATGATATTATACACCCGCGCTTGCGGTTTGTCAATAGGTTTAGACGAAATTACGGGTGTTTTTTTGAAAGGAAATTACGATGAATTTTGCACAGCGGCTGAAAAACGCGAGAGAAAACGCACATATTCTGCAAAAAGAGCTTTCGGAGCGTAGCGGGGTAGCTCTCCGCACCATACAGAACTGGGAAACCGGGGTTCGCCGTCCCTCCAATATTGAAAATGTAACCAAGGTTGCCAAGGTACTCGGGGTATCCACCTCCGAGCTGATTGATTCCGAGGAGGAATTCGTGATTTCGGCCAACGAAAAATACGGTCCCCGCGGAAAAAAAGGCGCGGAAACCGTATTGACCGAGGTGCGCTCCCTGTTTGCCGGCGGTGAGATGAGCGAAGAGGATATGGATACCTTCATGCAGGCGATACAGGATGCATACTGGAAAGTGAAAGCGGAGAATCGGGAAAAGTACACGACAAAGAAGAATAAGCAGCGACATTCGCAATAAGACAGATACGATATAACACAGGGGGATTTTCATGACACGAATAACCGACGCAGTCCGAACAGCCAACCGTATCATGCGGAAATATGATGAGCGTGACCCGGAGAGGATTGCCCATTACGCCGGTATTATGATCCTGCCGCAGCCGTTTGTAAAGCAGAAGGGTGCATACACGGTCATGATGCGGAAACCGATTATTTTTATCAAGCGAGACCTGCATCCTGCGATGCGCTCCATTGTGCTTGCGCACGAGCTTGGGCATCATTTCCTGCACAGACAAGAGGCGATGCAAAGCGGAGGCTTCCATGAATTCAACCTGTTTGATATGCAAAACAATCAGATGGAATATGAGGCAAATGTGTTTGCCGCACAGTTGAAGCTACCGGATGAAGATGTTTTGGAGTGCGTCTACAACGGCTATGATCTTGCCGCAACCGCGCGGGCATTGCATTCGGACATCAACCTTGTGGCTCTGAAAATAGCAGAACTGAACCGGAGGGGCTATCAGCTCCGGGAACAGGAATATCGGAACAAATTCCTGAGATCATGAGGCTATTACCATATAGGCTAAGTGATAAACGAACGCAAGACATTGGGGAGTAAATTCATAGAGAATCTTGCCGCCGATATCCGCATTTCTTTCCCGAATGTCAAAGGCTATTCCGTGCGGAACCTCAAATACATGGCAAAATTCGCGGAAACTTATCCTGATGAAGCATTTGTGCAACAGGCTGTTGCACAAATTCCGTGGGGACACACTGTGGTCCTCTTGGATAAGTTTTCGGACAGCACCGTGCGCAATTGAGAAAACTTACAAGCTGTCTGCCGGAAGATCTGAGTAAACAGTTACCGTCTGTTGAGGATTTGCTACAAGGGATTCTGCCATAATATCATCATCCAACGAACGGTCGACAAAAATGTGGGTATGCTGATCAAGTCTTTTCGCCATAAGACACTCCTCTAAATAAGAAAAACTGTTCAACAAAAAAGCGCACAAAGATATTGGGGCAGCATCTCCCCACATCTATGTGCGCCATGCATATGCCGGATAGTCTCACACAGGCTCCTCACACCCAAGTGAGAACAACTCAGCAACAATTACAGTTTTGCACATTGTTTGCGGGTTGTTGTCTGTTTTTGCGACTAATTTCACGCTTATATTATATCATATAATCGAGAGTATTGCAATAGGAAATATCAATGCTCCATAAAATACATGTGAATACTCATCTTTTCCATGATAATCACATTTTTCGTGCAAGATTGGTTTCGTTGGGGTGGACGCATTGCATTTCTGGTGTTGCCTGCGGTTTCGATACATGGGTTGCCGAGGAGATTCTTCAAAGGCAGAAGGAAAACAAAAAAATCACCCTTGAGTGCGTCATTCCGTTTCCGGGGCAAGCGGATTCATGGGAGAAAGCAGATCAGAAGCGCAAATATAATATTCTGACCGCAGCAGATAAGGCGGTAATTACTTCGGAACAATATAACCGAGGGTGTTTTTTTACCCGCAATCGATATATGGTCGACAAAGCGGATGTTGTGGTCTGTGCCTTCAATGGGAAAAGCGGAGGGACTGCGTATACTGTCGACTACGCTTTGAAACAGAACAAGATTGTCATACAGATTGATCCCGAAACAAGTGAAGTATCTATGCTCAGTAAGAGAACTTTTGAGTCTGTTTGATTGTTCTTTTTCTGCTATAATCTCTTGTTCAACTGTATAGTTCACCTTGTGGGTGCATGGTGAACCCACCCATAGGTCACCGAATACAAACACTTATCCCTTGGGTGTGCGGTATTTTGAAAAATCGGGGACGGTGAACATGAGCGAGCTGTTGGCACCGCTTTTGCGGAAACGCTGCTCGATCTTGATATACCCGTGTGAGGTCAGATCCTCAATGGCGCGTTTCACTGTGGATGGGGACAGACTCAGATCCTTTGCAATCCTTCTTACGGACGGCCAGCATTGACCGTCCGTATTTGCTCTGTTTACGAGGTACATATATACATGCACAGCACGGCTCGGAAGGTTGTCGCTGTAAATGGAATCGAAATAATTCACTTGGCACCACCGTCCTGACCGAGGTTGGTCCGCAATCCTTTGTGTCTTGCCGCCGCCTTTTTGCTTGAATAGTGCCTTTCCGCCATGGCTTCCTCTACACGGAAACTGCCATCGGGGATGTCTTTTCCGTTGCTTTTATCGTCCGCCACATGATATTTGTTGCAGATGGCTTCGCTCAGTTCCTCGCGGCTTGCGTAACAGATGGTTGCCCGGTCGCGCATAGGGACAGTGAACGGCTCTTTTTCAAATCGGATACCCCATTTGAAGAACAGCTTCAGCTTGACCTTGATGGGATAGAAGCCGGTCTTGGTCACGATAAAAGTTCCTTTCGGCAGGGCTTTCAGCTCGTCCGGTGTCATCAGCGGGCGCTCAATCATTTGCAGAGAGCGCGATCCTTCGCCTTTGCTCTGTGTGACCGAACCGGTGAGCGCCGTTCTGCTTCCCATTGCTTTGGAGAGAATCTGTGCCGACTCACTGTTGGGTGCAAAACCGCCGAATACCGTCAACTGTGTGTTGTCGATAATGATCTCCGCGCCCTCCTTGCCGTAGTTTTTCTGTAACTGTGCGAAGGACTGAATGATCGGCACAATTGAAACACGACGGGAGCGGGATGCCGAGAACATCATTTCGGCAGATTCAATGCGAGGCAAGGTGCCAAACTCATCACAGTAGAAGACCACGCGGTTTTCAAGCTTGCCGCCGTGTTCATCGGCAACGGCAAGAATTTCACGGTAGAACTGCTGAATCAGAAGTGATACCATGAAGTATTTACTGCTGTCTTCCTCCGGCATAATAATAAAAATTGCCGACTTTTCTTTACAAAATCGCTCGGCATCGATCTCGGTATCGTTGCAAAGGATGGTTTCAAGCTCCGAATCAAGGAACGCATTTAATCTTGAAAGTGCTGTGGACATTACGCTTGCCATGGACTGTTCCGCCGTGTTGAGCGCAGCACCCGCAAACCATTTTGCTTTGTGATCGGGTGGGAGAAGTTCCATGAGCTGTTGGAACTGATTCTTGTTCCGATTCCTGCCCGGTGCGAGAAGCTCCTGAATAATTTTGAACACCGACACGATGTGCCGTTCCTCCGGTTTGCAGAATTCCGAGACGAGAAGAATGGACGCTGTGATCAAACCTTCTGCGGCATCGTAGAAGTAGCTGTTCTGACCGAAGCTGCCCGCTTCCATGCCGGAGAGAATGATGGTCTTGGCAATGATTTTTGCGTACTTTTCCGCCTTGGCTTTGTACTGTACTTCATTCGTCCCGGAATACAAATCCATGTACTTGTTGACGAGGTGCAGAAGGTTGTTTCCGTGTGAGCGCATGGGATTGCGCAGATCAATGACCGAAATGTTATAGCCATAATACTTGGAGGCGATAGAGCCGTAGTTGCGCATGATGTCACCCTTGGTATCGGTCGAGAGAAACGACATCCCGGAAGCGCAGGCGTATTCAATATTGGGATAGAGCCAATATGCAGTTTTACCCACACCTGCGGCACCGATCATCATACAATGAACATCACCCGTGTCCACAAGTGCTGTTGTTATTTTCTTTTTGGATTGACAGCCAACCACAATGCCTTGCTCCTTCGGTCGGCTGTCGGGATTTTTGCGCCATTCTTCCGGGGTAAACGGAATGTGACGGTAGGTCTTTTTGATTTCGCGGTTGGTTGCCCATCGTGCGGTTCCGTGCTGACCGTTTCCCGCAGTTTTGGCTTTGATTCCTTTCAGTCCGTACAGATAGGACAGTGCGGTGATAAGAATAAAAATGCCGCCGATGGCGGCGGATACAACAATCAGTAATGTGATTCCTTCCAAAGCGGAACTCCTTTCAGTATGAAATTGCTTGCCCGACAGTCGGTTCTGCGACCGTGGGCGAAAGTGAAATGCTCCCGCCGAGCTGTAAACAGGACAGCCCGAGCAGGAGCATTCTTCTGATCTGCCATTCGATTTCGGTTTTGGTCTGTGCATCGCTTTTGTCCGCATCCTCACGGATTTCCTTCAGGTCATAGCCGATGGAATCCAATTGCGAGGAGATGTTCTGCTTGTCCCGGTGCGGCTTATACAGCTTTGCCATCTGATCGGCAAGGGCTTCGACCGTAATCGGCTTCCCGATCTGTCGGCTTCGTAAAACACAGAAGGCGACAGCGGTTTTTGCCATCTCTGCGGCACAGGATTCTTTCTTTTCTGTCAAGTCCGAGGCGATAATCTGCTTTTTCAGCCGTTCCAGCTTTCGCATGGTATCGTCAAACAGATCGGCAGGCATCCGTTTGTACTTGATATATTCGTCGGTGTCTTCGAGGCACATTTCTTTCAGCTCGGCGGTTTTCTCTGTGATATATGCGAGCTTCGGATGCTCACCTGCGGGAATTGCGTCTTTCCCCATGCGGGCTTTCAGGTCTTCGTCCCAATCCTTATGTGCGGGAAAGAGTCGGTACACCTGATACTCTCCGAGCGAATGGATGCTGTCCGCGATGCGGTATGCTCCCTCAATCCCCGCGGAATCGTGATCCAGGCAGAGATAAACCTGTTTCAGCTGCGGATAATCTTTCAGCATCCGCAGCGCAGCATGGTCGGCGGTTGAACACAAAGCGACATAGGAATGCTCCTGCCAACCTGCGGGATAGAGCGTCAGAAACGCAAGCAGATCTATCGGTGCTTCAAAAACATAGAGGCGGTCGCTCTTGCCGGTGTAATGAAACGCATAGTCCGCATCACTTCCCGTGATGTTGCCTTTGAAATCCGACAGCGGATTGGTCGCGCGTTTATGAAGATGGCGGACGGTTCCGGTATCATCCTTGCCGACAAAACAGACATTGTGATTGACCGCATCCTCATACAGCAGTCCCTCATGAGTGAAAGCATGAATGATATCTCGGTCGATACCGCGCTCGCTAAGAAGATACGCATACAGTCTGCGCATATCCGAATGCGGGGGAGGCGGCGAGAAGTTTTTCGGCTCGGGCTTCGGTTTTTCTTTACCTGCCGCGCGGATTTCCTGTCCCGCACTCTCGCCAAGCAGACTGCGCACAGCTTCGGGATAGGTCATTCCGAAGAACTTGCGAAGGAATTTTACAGCACCGCCGCCTGTCTGCTCGTACTGGCTGTACCATTGATTCTCCCGGATCGTGACCTTTCCCGCAGGGGAGTCCCACGCAAATTCCTTGCCCGTGCGCTTTACCTGCTCGCCGCGAGTCTGCAGAAACCGAACGATGTCTGCCTGTTTCGCAAGCTCCTTTTCCTGTTCTGAAAAATGAATGTATGGCATAAAGCTCCTTTCTTGTGTTGAAACTTGTTTGTGTGAAACCCGTAAGAACGGTTTTTCAGATGCTAATTGCGTAAAATGACTTGACAAAACTCTTGATTTCGACTATAATATAGTTGTACTATATATTAGTCGTATATTGGAGGTGCGTATGTTTATAAGAAGAAGTATAACCGATGTTTTGATGCGGCGGGCAAAGAACAGCAGATGTTTGTTGCTCACCGGACCGAGACAGGTCGGAAAATCCACCTTGCTGAAGCACAATTATCCCGGTGTAAAGTATTATACTTTCGATGATCAGGTTTTGTTGGCATCCGCAACAGAAGATCCGAAACTCTTTTTGAAAAATATACCCAAGCCATCGATTCTCGATGAGGTGCAGTATGCAAAAGACCTTTTCCCGTATATTAAAATCGAATGTGACAAAGACGAAAGATACGAAAACTATTACCTGACCGGATCGCAGCAGATGAAGCTGATGGCAAAAGCCAAGGAATCACTTGCCGGCAGAGTCAGCATTCTTGAGCTTCAGGGTTTGTCCATGCGGGAGATCAACGGCATCGGCTTCAATCGTCACTTCGTTCCGACCGATGAATATATCACCGCGCGCGAGCAGGAACTCAAGCCTTACGAGAACATCTGGCAGATCATCCACCGCGGCTCATATCCCGAACTGTATGTCACCGAAAGGGAGTGGGTGGACTTCTATTCTTCCTATGTGCGCACCTATCTTGAAAGAGACATCAAGGATGAGATTGAAATCCGGGATGAGATCACTTTCACAAGATTCCTGACGGCTGTCGCCGCAAGAACCGGACAGCTTTTGAATTACGCAAATATTTCGGAAGAGGTCGGCGTCACCCAGGCGACGATTAAAAACTGGGTTTCTGTTCTTGAAAAAACGGGCATTGTATATATCCTTGAACCGTACTATTCGAGTCATCTGACCAGAGCCATCAAAACACCGAAAATCTATTTCCGCGACACGGGACTTGCCTGCTACCTGTCCCGTTGGAACAATTACGAGGCACTGGAAAGCAGCGCAGTGGCAGGAAATATGTTCGAGACTTTTGTGGTCAACGAAATCATCAAGTCATTTATCAATGAAGGGCTGGAATATAAATTCAGTGTTTTCTATTATCGCGGAAAGGACAAGAAGAAAACCCGGCAGAATGGCGAGACAATTGAAACGGAGAACGAGATCGACTTCATCATTGAAGAGAACGGAGTTCTTTATCCGATTGAGATCAAAAAAAGCGCCAAGCCTACAAAAAGCATGGCGGATGCCTTCGATGTGTTGGACAAGGATGTCGACAAGCAACGCGGGCTTGGCGTTATTCTGTGCCTGTATGATGAAAAGCTGTATCTGACGGATGATCTTGTTGTCCTGCCGATAGAGTATCTGTAACTGAATATTACTGCATAGTTATCTCGGCGTTTTTCTTTTCTTCAATCTCCCGGCGTTGACGTTTGTCAATGGTCGGGAGTTTTTTCGCGTCGTCCCCGAGAATTTTATCACGGAAAGTGTTCGCGAGATTTTTGAGAAGCCCCGTGACTGCTGTTACGCGGACGGAGTTTGTCTGATGGTGCGGTGCAGTTTTTTTCTCTGAACCATGATGTGAGGTCGTGTTGCTGTCCGTCCGTGACTCCCGCTTTTGTTCTCCCGACTGATTCATCCGTATCGCTTCCCGTATGATATCGTTCTTGATGGATTTGAATTCCTTGTTTTGCGACAGCGGAATTTTCTGCGGCATCTCGGAGGTATAGGTACGCAGGGCTTCATACTTTTTCTCGTACCAGAGGTCATAGAGCTTTGATATATTCTCATCCTCGGCGAGCAGATCGACAATTTCGTCAATCAAATCTTTTATGCCCCGCTTGAGATACCCGTACACCTTCTTGCCTTTTGTGCGTGAGAGACGGAGAGAAAGCTCTGCGAGATTGGCTTCAATTTCGGGATGCGTGTTCGGATTTTCTGCCATGTCTGCGAGTATTTTTTCAAGGAGCGCATGCCAATCTTTTTTCAGCTCGTTCCTTTTTTCTGTCTGCTCACGAAAAACATGCTGCAGGTCGTCCCGAAAAATATGATTGCCGAGCGCAGAACGCATCTGTTCCACACCGTTTTTTGAGAGATATCCGACCTTCGGGTCGTCGGTGTAGGCGATGACATGAATGTGCGGGTGGTGTGATTCATTATGAAAAGCCCCGTACCATTTCAGGTCTTCCAGGGGAATCCGCAGTGCGTCCGCCAGCTCCTGCGTGTGAGAACGAAGGAGCAGCTGCCATGCACGGGCGTTGTTATACCCGAGCCGTTCCGCGTCCTCTCGGCGCAGAGAGACAATCATTGTCCACACATTTCCTTCGTGCGTATTGAGATCTGCCGCAACCTCCGAGAGAACAATCTCGCCGTCCTCATCGGAAAAGAGTCCGTGTGAGCCGACTTTTTCCGCACGGGGACGGGTGGCAATGTAGTCGGCATAGGTCTTCTGACGCATAGCAGAGTGCGCGTTATCCTCAATGGCACGTGAGATGAATTCCGAAGCATTTCCGACTGTCGGGTGCTGTTTGTAATCGTCATACTCCAGCATTTCCGCACTGTCGGGATAGTCCCGCAGGATTTTTGCGATCAGCTGTTTCTGATTATATGATACGGGCGCATACTTTTTGGAATCGTCGCACCGTTCCACACCATCGCGGAGTGCAATATATTTTGCGTACCCGCCGATCTTTTTTCGACCGCCGGGCTTGTAGTAACGGAACTTGGTTACGAGTTTTGCCATCGGACTGCATCGTCAAGACGGATGGTGCCGTTGATCCGCTTGACCTGTTCTTCACAGCTCTCGCGCAGTTTCCTTACATCCTCACCCGAGAAACCGTTCGATGCGGCAATGACATTCATCAGCACCGCAAGCTCCACTGCCACACGGTACAACTGAGTGCATTGGCGATTTTCACTGTCCCGTATGATATTTTTCAGCGTGGAGATGACGATTCTCGGCAGGTAGCTTGGGTTATGTTCGCTTGCCACATAGCCGGAATAGAATTCAATCGCCCGCCTGACATACTCGGATACGCTGCCGCAGTTGTCTGCCTCGTGCCACTTTTTTGCCATGTCGATGGTGGCTTCGGGAATGTAGATTGAGAATCGCTTTTTGCCGTTGCCGACACTTTCGTCGTTTTCCATCGTCGTTGCTCCTTTCTTTGTTTTCTGTCTTTGACACACGGGTATTATGGCGTAAGCATTAGAAGGATTCCGCCGCTTGACACACTGTTTTGCGGTCAAATCGCCCTTTTGACACACTGCGGCTTCTTTAACAACAGGTGCGGAAAAGTGAGCAAATGCGGTCAAAACGCGAGGAAATGCGGTCGGCTCTGCCGTCCGCTGTGAATCCGGCAGGGCGTTTGACGCACTGCCTTTCTCCCGCTTGAAAATCGACCCTCGCAAATACCCGCTGAACCCCTCAATATAACCATCGGAACTCCCGTAAATACCTGCGTACCAAAGAGACGGAAGGCGACAATAGTGGGCGATCCCGAGGCGTGGCTCACACGCTCGCAAGAACCGCCCACAATCGTCGTATCAGCTGTCGGTCGGGTGTTTTCCCGCATCCTCACCGGAAGCCACACAACCGCCTGAAACGGCGGGCTTCGGCTTTGCTGTATTCTTCGGCTTTCCCGTGTCGATAGGAGACCGCTTATCTATATACTCCCGCACCTTCAGCGGGACGGTCTTCCGATACAGACCGTCGATAAGTTCAACAATGACCGCTTCCGCCGTCTGATCCTTCTGCGAGAGAAAGATTTTCAGGGCTTCGAGCTTTTCGTCATCAAACGGAATCTGAATGGATACCTGTTTCATTATGCCTGTCCTCCCATCGTCAGGGTTTCGGTATTCGCGGTCGGTTCATTGAACCATCTCGACCACTGTTCCTCACTGCAGTACCCGGCAAGCGCGAAGGAGAAATCCCGGAGACGGTGTGCCGGGCATCCCGATACTTCGATCTGTGTCCCATACGCACCGTCATAGATACGCTCGACCTTTGCGGCAAGCACATCCGACCAGTCTCGCTTGCCTTCATCGGTCAGTGTGTTACGGTTCAGCTCTGCGATGGTGGCAACCTCGTGTTCTTCGTCGGCATCCAGCAGATGCACATCTTCGAGGTTGCAACCCATGAGAGAGAAAACGGTCAGAAGCTTTTCGGACGCAGACGCATTTTCCGGCGCATTTTGCAGATACTCCGAAATTTCGAAGCAGTCCTCGGTGGCAATGACCGCGCCGACTTCCTCCTGCGCTTCCAGCTCTCCGAGAAGCATTTCACCAATGCCGTTGGTGGGAGAGACGGTCAAATCGAAATGTTCTTTGATGTCATCAAACCCAATCACCCAGGAGCCATTTTCGGTTTCACAGAACCTGCCCTTGATCATAAGCTCGGCAATGCGGTGAACCTCGTCACGAAGGATTTGCCGTGCCTTCGGCAGGTAGGCGGAATATCTGGCATAGAAGGAACCTTCGGAACAGACAAGGATTCCGTCATCCTCACCCTCGCCGAGGACGAGAAGACAGTGTTTTCTTTCACCGTCATCATAGGTTTCTTTGGCATAGTCAGCGATGAAATTATAATCGTCCAGGAGCCGTTCGCTGAACCAAGCGAATTGCTCTTGGTTGAGTGTCACCACTCCGACAATGTCGGCATCGGTGACTTCGGGCGCATTTGCTTTGCGCTCAAATCTTGCTTTGAAGTTCATGTATAACCTCCGTATAGTTGTTTTAGTCGTTCTTTATCCGCATCGGTGAAGGTAACGCCGAATGCAGAAGAAATATTCTGTAGCGGATCGTGTTCCTCATCTGCATTGAGAAAGCAGTCCGCATAGGTCCTGTAGAAGTTTTCCTCGCTCTCCTTACCGATGAGGCAGGAGATGTAGATTGTCTTTGCCAGTGAGGTGTCCGTCCCGGACACACCGCATTCGGCAAAGGTTGTTTCAATCATGGAAAGCTCTGCGTTGTACTGTTCCATGCGTTCCCGGTATTCTGCGGGCATTGCCGAGTATACCATATCGGGGCTGACGATCTCGGTGGCACTGCCACCTGCCATCCAGCCGAACAGACCGTACACGGCAATCACGGGAAGCAGGACAACGAACAGCACGATGCCGATCACATAACCGAGGAACTTCCGTCCGTTTTTATCTCCGGCAAGGATCGCAAGCACCTTCTTTGCGACCTTTGCCACTACTGCGCCTACTGCGACAATCACCTTCTTTCATTTTTTTCATAGAAAAAGGAGCAACCGATTTTCGATTGCTCCTGAGTGTTTTTATTTGCTTTTTTACATTGATCGTTGTGCCAACATTCTTTTGTTTGTTGCTATGCGATCACCCTTGATAAGGTATTCTGAAATAATCCAGATACTTCTTGAATTTGTCCTGCGCTGAAAGGCAGGTGTCGATCAGATATCCCCGTTCCGTGTTCCATTCGTGTAAGCCGCGATAATAAAACAGTTTCAGGTCTTCGTCGATGATGAACGGAACAATACCATTCTTGAGGCACTCCTTGAAAAGTATCAGCCGTCCGACACGACCGTTTCCGTCCTGAAACGGATGAATGGATTCGAAGGCTACATGAAAGGCGATCAGGTCTTCGAGCGTCTTATCCGGCTTGCGGTTGTATGAAGCAAGCAATTGCTTCATTTCGGTCGACACTTCTTCCGGGGCTGTTGTATCACGCCCGCCGACCTCGTTGGGGATTTTCTTATAATCTCCGACGGCAAACCAATCCTTGCGGGAATCACTCGTCCCGCTTTTCAGGGTTCGATGCAGTGTTTTGATGAATGGCTCACTCAGCATCTGACCGGCAGAATCGATGACCAGATCAATGCACCGGAAGTGATTTGCCGTTTCCACAATATCGTCAACATTAACCGTCCCGGCTTCAACACCGATGGTATTGGTTTCATAGATATACCGTGTCTGGTCGTGCGTCAGGTGACTCCCTTCCATGTGATTGGAATTGTAGGTCAGTTCGATCTGCACTTTATGATAGATACCGCCTTTGATCCCACTCGCTTTTTCTGTCCGCAAAACATCCAGCAGGGTTTCCGGCTCATCGCTTTTTTTATTGATCCGATCCGGTCTTTGCGCGTCCTCCGGGATATTCCAGGTCTTTCCCGTCAGGAAAGCTTCGGGAATCTTTCCCTCGGCGCAGTAATTGCGTACCGTTCTTTCGGATACACCCCATTTTTTTGCGATCTGAGCAACCGATACATATTTCATACACGCCACCTCCGTGTGATATTATCCATAGATATTATACCACATTATCGGCAAGAAATCAAGAATTTATTTGCTTTAATTTTATTTGTTTTTGCCGTTATCGGAAATGCGATTATCTTCCGCCCGCATTGCCGAACAATTTGGCTTTGTATTCGGGAGCGATGACCTGCAGGAGGTATCTTTCGTTTCCGCACTTGAAGAGACAAGTACCGCGTTCCGGGTACTTAATGAGGTCGTACTCCGATTCCTCGAGCTGCAGAGCGTCCATATAATCACGGGGATTGACATTGCCGCCGTTGAAGAGGAACTGATGCGTCGGAATGGAAAAGAGGGGCTTTGTCATCTCCTTGATTTCGGGCAATAAAAAGTCCTCGATATTCTGAGACGCCAGAAGAATCGAGGAATCTTTTTTGCGCACGCGCTTTGATGCGTTGCGGATATATTCGATTGCCGTCATATTCGTAAGGAACAGGTACAGCTCGTCGATGGAAGCTGCCGTATTGCCTTTCGTGAGGAGCTTATGATTCATATACGAGAGAATGTTGAACAGCATCGCATTCTTGAGCTTCATATTGGCTTCCATGAGTCCTTTGACCCCGAACACGATGAAACGGTCGTCGCTTATGTTGGTATGCCCGTTGAAAAATTTGCTTTCGGCTCCGACACACATGGAATTCAGTCCGAGACAAAGCTCGCGGAGCAGGTCTTCCGTGAACAGAGATTTCGATCCTTTCTCATACCGCCGGTATTCGCTTTCCACCATGGCATACAGATCCGCCATGACAGGATAGTCATCGGCTTTCAGCTTATCGTAGTCGGTATTGTCTGTGATGCCGAATTTGGCATAGAGGCGGGAGAGCAGAATTTCAAGCGCGTCGATCTGTGCGTCGTCAAAATCTTTATAGACTCTGCAAAAGTCCTTGAGGTAAGAGATGTGTTGCGAGAGTCGGGTGGCTTTGCGGAATGCCTCGGGCGAGTCCGTATCGGCTTCGCCCCCGTTGTCCGACCATTCTTTTGGCTCGAGTGGGTTTATGATATATTCGCCGGTCATAAGATCTACATAGCAACCGCCGAGATTGTCACAGAGGTCTTTGTATTCCTGCTCGGCATCCAGGCAGATGACAGACTTTCCGGACATTCTCGTGTTGGTCAAAATGAGTTTTAACAGGTACGACTTGCCCTGACCGGAGTTGCCGAGAATGAGAATGTTGCTGTTGGTCTTGTCATCAGCACGCTGATCAAAGTCCGCTATGATGTTGGTACCGAATTTATCCTTGCCGAGATAAAAGCCGTTTTTGTCGGTCTTGCCGGAGTAGTTGAACGGAAACAGGTTTGCGACCGCCGACGCCGGAAGGACGCGCTCATATTGTGTGCCGAAGATGTTGTAGCCACACGGCATACAGGCAATGAAGCCTTCCTTCTGCCGCATAGACAGATGATCGACTGAAATCTTTTCGCGCGTCATCTCCATGGAAACATCCGATTGCAGCTCGCGGAGCTTATCCAGATTTCCGGCAGACAGCTCGAGAAAAACAGCGCAATGCAGAAGAGGCTCACGGTTCTTTCGCAGTTCTCCGAGCAGCTCCACCACATCACCGAGGTTGCCTTCTCCCGTGACCGAATCTTCAAGGTCATTGGAGTTTGCAAGGAGCTTATTTTTGCGGCTTGCGTTTTGCAGAATCTTTCGTTGCTCCACACCGTCTACCAATCGGGTGTACAGGTGAACGGTCACTGCTTCTTTGTCACCGAAACGGGCGAGGAGCGCCTGGTCGCTTGTCTGCGGCGGGTACTCACGTATCGCCCAGACAGAGCGATAACTGTCCCCGCAGATGAAGTGATCCACATTGAAGCGGATGGCAGATGGAACCGCCATGTCGAAGAAGTCTTTTACATAGGCTTCGCTGTGCGCGACTTCTTCGGGAAGTTGTTTTTTCTTTGCCATAAAAGTTCCTTTCATAAAGAAAAACCGCACCTCTGCTGAAGTGCGGCTATCGTAGTTATTTGGTTAATCAGAGCATGGTCTGCCCGCCGGATTGTGTCTGTACAATATCGTCCAGCAGTTCAATGCGCGTCCTGAGTGCATTTGCCAGGGTATCAACCCGTATCGGTTCCATATACTCGGACTTCCCGTACAGCTCTCTTGCAAAGTTTTCAATGCCGTCGAGAGCGGACAAGTCCAGCCATGAGAAGTCGGTCACAAGTTCCAGATTCTCTGTGGGATTCTTCTTCCACAGCGGAGTTTTGATATTGCTGTCATCGTCTGCGTGCATCTCACCCACGACACGGTTGAACCACATGGAATTGCCGTTGTCGTAAAGCGGTGCAACGCCGACCCATTCCAGTGTGACCGCATTGCGGATCAGTCCGAAGTTGTTCAGGTGCCGGTCTTCGTTGACAATCAGATAATCCAGCACAAGCATCTGTTCCAGCTTTTCGCGGGCATCGACAATGCCGAGCTTTTCGCAGCATTCGATATAAAATTCATATTCCGATTGCTCGTTCCGTTTTTTGAACGCGCTCATAACCTGTGCCGCCGCAACAAGGTCGGTTTCGGGAGTGATAAAATCCTCGCACCCGGAGCAGAGCTCGCCGTGTTCCGCTATCAGTGTATACGGCACATGCGGGATGCCGAGCCGATTGGCAATCTCGGACGCAAGCACCTCGTTGTAGGCTTCCTGGCGATAGGGCGCACTGGAGTCCTTAAGAAGCACCCGCTTACCGTCGATGATCTTCCATTTCTTTTTGAGGTTTCCGTTTGCCGTGTTGTCGGGGGATACAAGGCTTGTGCTATCGGAGCCTGTGCCTTTGCCGAACAGGATATTTCCGATGTCCTCCGAGAAGGCATTTTCAAAGAAGTTTACCCGGTGCCAATCCAGCGGTTTATCGGTCGGAGAAATCCAGTATTGATCGGACAGGCTAAGTCCGAAGCACTTTTCGATCAGCTCCTGCGGGGAGGACAACTCCAGCTCCCCCAGCACATCGCGGATACCTTTCCGGCTTGCGGGAATGGAACGCTTTGTCCACCAGCGGTTGAGCACCTTCTTTTCTGCATTGATTCCGTTGTAGGTGCCGAGTGGCAGATGCTCTGCGTGATAGATTGTCCCGAGAACTGCTATATTGGAATATTCGTCGAGTTCCAAATCCATGACCGGGATGTCGCAGTGCATAAGGGTATACAGCATGAGAATTCCTCCTTTCCTCGTGATTATTATTTTTTATTATACCATTTTTCTCTTGGAATTGCAAGAGAAATGATGTTAATAATACGGCATCAAAAAAATTAGTCTGGGATAATCCACTTTTTAATCATTCTTTCGCCGTCCACATCATCGATAGCATCCTCAGTCATGTGACCGAAGTACCGCGAGAGGATACGCTTGATATCGTCCTTGGTCGCTCTGCGGCAGTCGAAGCCCTGATCGTTAATCTGCTTTTCGAGCCGATTCAGTGTTGCAAAGGACTGATCGTTTGCGTTTTTCACACGGTAGGCGAACATGAATTCCCGCGCGGTGGACATCTGCAGCTGAATGTCGTCGAGGAACTTCATATCCTTGCGGAGCAGAAGCTGTACCTTGAGATTGGTTTCTTTTTCCGCCCTCCGTGCAAGAGAGAGCTTGTTGTACTCAAAATTCTCACGGGCATCCGAGCAGATGATCTCTATGTCGGGCTGCACCGACAGCAACTGCATCAGATGCTGAATCTTGATGGCGACACTCTGTTCCGAGAGTACCGAGATGTTTGTCGGCTGTACAAGGAAATATACGATTTCGCCCTGCGATTTGGTCTGAAGCCCGTTACGGGAAAAGTTGCTGATGCCGATCAGCTCGGCGGTGGATTGTTTTCGTTTAGCCATCTTCGCGCTCCTTCCATTCAAAGTATTGCTGTGTGGATACAAAGTACCGCCAAGCGCGTCTGATAAAATCCAGCACCGAATACTCGTCCATCCGTATGGAGAGGAACGCATACCCGAGCGTCAGGGCGGCAGGAAGGATAAATCCGAGCTTTGCCCATGAAACCACCGATATGGTGAGAGCGATGGCAAGGATGATGACATCCTTCAGATTCCAGAACCACAGCTTTGCCTGAGTCCGCATATTCTGCGGGTAGATATACTGCTTTTGCATTTCTTTTCTGTTTTCCTCTCTGTATTATTTCTTTGCAATCGCCCGTCCGAGGTTGATCGCCGTTGTCGTCGTATGCACTGCACTCATCATGTTGACTCTCATGCTTGTATCCAAGCCGAACTGCTGTGCAATACGAGGCACTTCGTTTGCCGCCAGCATAACGCCAAGACCGAGGAGTGCGTGCGTCTGCATGGTAATCATGCCGAGCAGCAGAAGCGTCGTCTGCATGAATGCCGTAAAGCAGATGGCAATAATCTGTTTGCACCAACCGGTAAATCCTTCGGAATACCCGCGCGGAAGGCTGAACATGTGAAGACTCCCGACCGCAATCTGCGTCAGGAGAATGCCCCCGCGTTTGATGTTGGCAAAGAAGCACTTGATGACGCAGTAGCCAAGACAGATCAGCATCAGAAGTGCCAGCAATGAGTTTTTCGTTGATATTCCGGGCACCCCTATGATCGTGAGAGCCTGATGACTGAGCAGATCAAAGTTGACATTCATACCGACAACCTCACCGACGAGGTCTTTGGCAAAGGTGTTCTGCAAATTGACCGCAAAGCGGAAGAGCTGCACCGGTACGACCGTGAAAAGGTTTACGGCGAGAAGTCCGTATAAAAACGGGAGAATCTGACGCTTGATGTTGATGCGTCCCATGGATTGATATTCAATGACGATATCGAAGATAGCAACCGCCAGCCCCGCAATAAAGAGTCCCCAGCCGAACAAAGAGAAGAATTTCAGGGCGGCCTGTACCCATGACAGATCGAACAGGTTTGCGCCAAGCTCGGTCATCATCGTGAAGAAGTCTGCCAGGGCGTTATACACGGAGGTATAGAGCCAATTCATGAACACGCCCCAGATGCTTCCCGATACGGTTTCCCATACGCCGGACAACGCGGAGCTGATGGCATTGCCGATGCCGCTGATGAGGTCTGATATCCAGTCAAACAATCACGCGTTCCTCCTTTCAAAAAATGTGGGAGAGGCGAGAAGCCCCTCCCGTTTGTACGGTGTTGTTTACATTCCAAGAATTTTCCAAATGTAGAGTGGACAGGTCAGAGAGAAGACCAGGGTGGCGAGAAGAATTGCCGGTGCAGATAGTGATAGGTAATCCCTTGATGATATCTCAGGATTTTCCCCCACTTCACACC
>OJMH01000835.1_pt1 | contig 36380 bp, 38 predicted proteins | sample 1597111 | NCBI WGS metagenome assembly OJMH01 (sample SAMEA2452115, study PRJEB22498) | human gut metagenome | reverse complement strand
GTGGCGGCGATCCTGCGTGAGGCGTTTTCCCCGGCGAATGCCGGAGCGGCTGTCGGAGGCGGTGTGGGCGGCTTCCTTTTGACGCGCGCGGTGCGCGTGGGGGTCATGCGCGGGCTGGTGTCCAATGAGGCAGGATGCGGCACGGCGCCCATGGCGCACGCGGCGGCTGACACCGACAGCCCGGCGACGCAGGGCGTTCTCGGGATGCTGGAGGTCTTTGTGGACACCGTCCTTCTGTGCAGTATCACGGCGTTGACTGTCCTGGTCGGCGACACCGGCTATACAGCCTTCGGTGCGGACGGAGCTGCCTGCGCACGCGCCGCCTTCACCTCGGTGCTTGGTAACTGGGCTGGCGGTGTGTTCGGCATATCGGTGTTTCTGTTCGCGCTTGCCAGTGCCTTCTGCTGGGCGCATTACGGCATGACCTGCGTCGGATATCTGCGTGCCCGCCGTCCCGGCACCGGACTGTGCTGGCGGATGCTGTTCACCCTCGCTTTCTGCTCCGCCCTGATTTTGGGCGCGCTGATGGCGCCCTCCCTCGCGTGGACGCTGGCGGATGCGGCAATCGCCGCCATGACTATGCTGAACCTTTCCTGCCTGCTTCTCGGCGCCCGTGAAATAGCCGCTGCACGTTGACTTCCGGCAATCCGGAGGCAGGTTCCGCCATACGGCAGTATCATATCTCACCATGAATTCCCGAAGTAAATTCCACTGTGAAATTTACTTCGGGAATTCACTATACTTTTACCACCACCCCAATATTTCAAAAACCTCTTGACAAATGCGCGGAAGTGTGCTATAATCTGTAAAGCGTTTTGCTTTACACCCTTGCGGTGTGAAAGGACGGTTTCACGGTATGTTTGAAAAAAACCTTGAAGTGGGACTTTTGCTGGACTTTTACGGAGACATACTGCCCGAGCGACGGCGTGAAATGATCGAGCTGTACTATAATGACGATCTGTCGCTCGCCGAGGTCGCGGAGCAACTGGGCGTGACCCGGCAGGCTGTGCGCGAAACTGTCAAGAAAACCGAAACCGAATTGTATTTCTATGAGGAAAAGCTGGGGCTGCTGCGGCGGTTCACCGAAGCGCAGACCTGTGCCGGTCGCATCCGTGCCCTCTGTGAGGCGGAGAAGGACTGCGTCTCGCCGGCGCTGCGCGAGGCGATCGACAGGCTGTGTGATGCCGTCGGTGCCGGGTAACGCGGCTTTTCAGGTAACACCGCACCCGGTGCACGGGTGCCCAGGGAAGGGAGGCGCTGTGCCATATGGCGATGTTTTCAAGTCTCAGCGAGAAGCTGGAGAATGCGTTCAAAAAATTCCGCAGCCGCGGTAAATTGACAGAGGCAGACGTCAAGGCGGGGATGCGCGAGATAAAGCTCGCCCTGCTGGAGGCAGACGTCAACTTCAAGGTTGTCAAGGACTTTGTCCGCATCGTGTCCGAACGCGCGGTGGGGACGGAGGTCATGGAATCCCTTATGCCCGGACAGCAGATTGTCAAGATCGTGGACGAAGAGCTGACCCGCCTTATGGGCGGCTCGCAGTCCAAGCTCGAAATTGCGCCCAAGCCGCCGACGATTGTCATGATGGTCGGTCTGCAGGGCGCCGGTAAAACCACCCACGCCGGCAAGCTTGCGGGTATGTATAAGAAGCAGGGCAAGCGCCCGCTGCTGGTCGCCTGCGACGTGTACCGTCCTGCCGCAATCAGGCAGTTGGAGGTGCTGGGCGAGAAGCTGGACATCCCGGTGTTCCAGATGGGCGACAGGGAAGACCCTGTCCGCATTGCCGCCGAGGGCGTGAAGCTCGCCGAACAGAAGGGCTACGACATGGTGTTCATAGACACCGCCGGACGGTTGCAGATTGATGAGGCGCTGATGAATGAGCTGATCCGCATCAAGCAGACCGTTAAGCCGACCGAGATCCTGTTGACGGTGGATTCCATGATCGGGCAGGAATCGGTCAATGTTGCGGAGACGTTCAATAATCTGCTGGATATCACGGGCGTGATTCTGACCAAGCTGGACGGCGATACGCGAGGCGGTGCGGCTTTGTCTATCCGCTATGTTACCGGTAAGCCCATCAAGTTCGTCGGTATCGGCGAGAAGCTGGACGCCATTGAGCCGTTCTATCCGGACCGGATGGCGAACCGCATTCTCGGCATGGGCGATGTGTTGACGCTTATCGACAAGGCACAGCAGCAGTTTGACGAGAAGAAAGCCGCCGAACTGGAGCAGAAAATACGCCAGTCCACCTTCACGCTGGACGACTACCTGGATCAGTTCGAGCAACTCAAAAACATGGGTTCGCTGGAGCAGCTCGCCGGCATGATCCCCGGCGTCAAGCCCGGCGCACTCAAGGACGCGCAGATTGACGAGAAGGCGCTGGCACACCAGCAGGCTATCATCCGCGCCATGACCGCCGACGAGCGCCGACGCCCGGATATCGTGCTCAACGCCAGCCGCAAGAAGCGCATCGCCGTCGGAAGCGGTACCACGGTGGAGGAGATCAACAAGCTGCTCAAGCAGTTCGAGCAGATCCGCAAGCTGATGAAGCAGTTTACCGACATGGGCGGCAAGCCCGGCAGAAAGGGGCGCCCCGGCAGGGGGATGCGGTTCCCGTTCTGAGGTATTCCATTCTGAAACTTTCATGCCGCCCCAGGGCGGAGGAAGCTGAAATCAATAAAACACTTTCTGGAGGAACAAAACAATGGTTAAGATCAGACTGACAAGAACCGGAGCCAAGAAGGCTCCCAGCTACCGTGTGGTTGTGGCGGACAGCCGTTACCCCCGCGACGGTCGCTTCATCGACATCATCGGTACCTACAACCCCATGGTAACGCCCGCCGAGGTCAAGCTGGACGCCGATAAGGCGAAGGATTGGCTCTCCAAGGGAGCTCAGCCCACCGAAACGGTCAAGTCTCTGTTCAAGAAGAACGGCATCCTCGCCTGATCCTCTCCGGGTACACCCTATGGCAGAGCTTCAGACGACACTCCGCGACATAGCTGCCGCTATCGTGGATCATCCGGATGAGGTTGCCGTCACGTGCGAGGAAACCGAGGACTCCGTGACCTTGACCCTGAGCGTCGCCCCTGACGATATGGGCATGGTCATCGGACGCCACGGGCGCATTGCCAAGGCAATCCGTACCGTAATCAAGGCAGCCTCCGCCAACTGCGGGAAGCGCGTCAACGTCGATATCCGCTGATCCGCTCGCAAGGCGGCGCCGCACGGGCTCCGTGCCGGCACGGTCGCTTCACAACAAAAAACACCCGTCTGATTCCGGGAATCAAGGATTCATCGAATCGAAGATTCGTGGAATCGAAGATTCATGGAATCAAGGACGGGTGTTTTTTGCATTCTGCTTTGTACGGCGCTCAGCGCCGGGTCAGCTCCGTGTAGGGACGTTCCCGCTCGATGCACTTGTAGCCGGGGCGCATGATCTTGCCGGAGGACAGGATTTCCTCCATGCGGTGCGCACACCAGCCTGCCGTGCGGGCAATGGTGAAGAGCGGCGTGTACATTTCGGTCGGGATGCCCAGCATCCGGTATACCAGACCGGAGTAGAGATCGACATTGGCGCAGATATCGTGATGCTTGCCCTTGTACGTGTTGAAAACCTCCGGCGTCAGACGCTCTATGGATTCCAGCAGCTCGAAATCCTCGCCGTAGCCTTTGTCCTGTGCCAGCTGGCGCGCGTAACGCTTGAGCATGACGGCGCGGGGATCGGACTTGGTGTAGACCGCGTGCCCCATGCCGTAGATCAGCCCGGATCCGTCGTTTGCCTTGCCCTGCAGGATGCGAAGCAGGAAGTCGGACAACTCGTCGTCGTTGTGCGGGTCGCGGACGTTTGCTTTCACGCAGTCGAACATCTCCTGCACCTTGATGTTCGCGCCGCCGTGCAGGGGACCCTTCAGCGCGCCGATCCCTGCCGCAATAGCGGAATAGGTGTCGGTTCCGGTGGAGGACAGCACACGCGTGGCAAAGGTGGAGGCGTTTCCACCGCCGTGTTCGGCGTGGATGATGAGGCACAGATCCAGCAGATGCGCCTCCTCCGGCGTGTAGCTCTTGTCGGGGCGCAGGATGCGCAGGAAATTCTCCGCCGTGGACAGCCCGTCGCGCGGATTATGCAGGTTCAGCGATTTGTTGAAGAAAGTGTTGCGGTAGACAGCGTATGCCTGCCCTGCAATGACGGGCAGGCGCGCCACCAGCTCCATGGATTGCCGCATCATATTTTCCAGTGAAGTATCGTCCGGATTGTCGTCGTAGGCATACAGCGACAGGACTGCAACCTCCAGCTTATTCATGATGGAACGCGACGGCGCTTTCATGATGATATCCTCGGTGAAGCGGGGCGGCAGATGGCGCAGCATTGCCAGCACATCGGCAAATTCCTGCAACTCCCAGCGCGTGGGCAGGTGCCCCATGAACAGCAGGAAGGCGCACTCCTCAAACCCGAAGCGTCCCTCCGCGATGCAGCTTTCCAGCAGGTCGCATATATTGTACCCGCGGTATTCCAGCACGCCGTCAACCGGGCACTTTTCACCCTCGTTGACCACATAGCCGTGCGCATTGCCGATGCGGGTCACGCCGGCGGTCACGCCGGTTCCGTCCGGCTCGCGCAGTCCGCGCTTGACCTTGTAGCTGTCAAATGCGGCGGCGGGGATTGTGTAGGCGGTGCGGCACGAGTCCAGCAGATCGCGGAACTCGCTCTCGGTTTTTTCCTCTGCGTCCGGCGGCAGCTGGCAGTATTTCAAGGTGGATTCCAATGACATGAGCGTGACCTCCTCTCGCCGCGCGTTTACGGAATATGGCGGCGTGTAGTAAGTGTATAGACATACAGTATACCACACATCGAGCTGATTTGCAAGACGTGCTTGCGATAATTTCAAAATATTTCACATTTTTACGGCAGTTCCTGAAAATAACGATGCAATTTGCATTTTTAAAATCAGAATCCGGCATGGAAAAGTAGAGAATAGACGGCACACTTGCAAATCCATGCATAAAAACACGAATCGAAACCAACAAGCAAGGGGCGCACCCGGATTCCGGATGCGCCCCTTGCTTGTATAGCCGTGAATTTAGAGCGGTAAGCGATAGGACGGAAAGATTACTTGTTGCCGCCTGCCAGCTTTTCAATCTCGGCAGCGAAGTCCTCTTCCTTCTTCTGGATGCCCTCGCCCTTCTCGAAGCGGTACATCTCAGCGACAACGATCTTGCCACCCAGCTCCTTAGCGGTCTTTTCGATGTACTGACCGACCTTCATGCTGTCCTCCAGGAAGTACTCCATGTCGAGGAGGCAGTTGTTCTCATAGAACTTGTTCAGGCGACCGACAGCCATCTTTTCCTTGATGGCGTCCGGCTTCTGGGACAGGGCGGGATCGTTCTCGATCTGCGCACGGACGATGGCAGTCTCTGCCTCCAGAACGCTGGCGGGAACCTGATCCCGGTTGATATAGGGGGTGGTGTACGCGCCGACCTGCAGGGCGATGTTCTTGGCGAACTGGGCAAAGCCCTCCTTGTCCGCCACATCCGTATCGAACCGGACGATAACGCCGATGGAGCCGATGCCGTGAATATACGTGCTGGTGATGCCCTCGGTTACGGCAAAGCGGCGGATGCTCAGCTTCTCGCCGATCTTGAAGATCATCTCCTTCAGCTTCTCGTCAACGGTGCAGTCCTCGCCGGCATACTTGCAGCTCATCAGAGCCTCCACGTCAGCGGGCTTGTTTGCGATGATGGTCTTGAGCAGGTTCTTGACGAACTCGCGGAAGAGCTCGTTCTTGGCGACAAAGTCGGTCTCGGAGTTGACCTCGATGATGGCGGTGGTGTCGCCCTCCTTCATCACATCGACCAGACCGTCCGCCGCGATGCGGGTCGCGATCTTGGACTGAGCCTTCAGCTCGCCCTTCTCGCGCAGGATCTTGACAGCGGCTTCCATATCGCCGTCCGCCTCAACCAGTGCCTTCTTGCACTCCATCATGCCGATGCCGGTCTTTGCGCGCAGCGCAGCGACATCCTTAGCGGTAATAACAGCCATGTTTCTCTATTCCTTTCTGCTTATATCGGTATCGGGGCGACCGGATCACTCTTCGTCAGCGGGCTTCTCGGCGGGAGCCTCGGCTTCAGCCTCTGCCTTGGCGGTCTCCTCGCCCTGGCGACCCTCGATCACGGCGTCAGCCATGACGGAGGAAATCAGCTTGATGGCGCGGATTGCGTCGTCGTTACCGGGGATCACGTAGTCGGCGTCATCGGGGTCGCAGTTGGTATCGACGATAGCGATGACGGGAATGCCCAGCTTCTTCGCCTCCAGAACGGCGATGTGCTCCTTGTGGGGGTCAACGATGAAGATGGCATCCGGCAGGCGCTCCATGGTCTTGATACCGCCCAGGTTCTTCTCCAGATCGAAAATTTCCTTCTGCTTGGCGGCGACTTCCTTCTTGGGAAGCAGATCGAAGGTGCCGTCCTCCTGCATCTTGTTCAGGGTGTTCAGCCGGTTGATAGAGCGTTTGATGGTCTTGAAGTTGGTCATCATGCCGCCCGGCCACCGGACGTTGACGTAGTACATACCGCAACGCTCCGCCTCTTCGCGGATCGCCTCGGCAGCCTGCTTCTTGGTGCCGACGAACAGCAGGGTGCCGCCGTTTGCGGACAGGTCACGCACGAAGTTGTACGCTTCCTCAAACTTCTTGACGGTCTTCTGCAGGTCGATGATGTAGATGCCGTTTCTCTCCGTGAAGATGTACTCCTGCATCTTGGGGTTCCAGCGTCTGGTGTGGTGCCCGAAATGGACGCCGGCTTCCAGCAACTGCTTGATGGTTACGATAGACATTTCATGTCCTCCTTCGGTTTTTCCACCACAGGGGCACAGGCGTACCGATCCCGGCAACATCTGCCGGAACACCGGGCGAGCCGACTGCCGCTGTGTGCGTAATATTTTGCTGTCACAGACAGGCCGCCTGCGCAACAGGAGAATTATACCACACTGTACCCTGCTCCGCAAGAGCAGATTTGAAAAATTTACACTTTATTTACGCTTTCGCCGGCTGCCTGCGCTGCCGAGATCCCAGCCAGATGCCCGGTCGAGAAAGCAATCTGCAGATTGTAGCCGCCCGTAGTGGCATCGACATCCAGCATCTCACCTGCGAAGTACAGCCCCGGGCAGAGCTTCGACTGCATCGTGCGGGGATCAACCTCGCGGACGTCCACACCGCCGCGCGTCACGATCGCCTCTGCCAGCGGGCGGAATCCGATCGGTTGCAGCTCCAGTCCTTTCAGGACGCCGATCAGTGCGCGGCGCTCCTCGCGCGTCACATCGTGAACCTTCTTGCGGAAGGGAATGCCGGACAGCTCCGCCACCGGCTGGATTGCCTTCTGCGGCAGGAGATCGGACAGCGCATTGATGAAGTCACGGTTGGAGAATTTTGAAAAATCTGCCTGGATGCGCGCATCCAATGCAGCCTCGTCCAGCGCGGGCTTGAGGTCGATGCGCAGGCGGTAGCGTCCCGCGCGGACGCCCGCCGCATCGGTCATATGCGCCGATGCCGTCAGCACAAGGGGACCGGTAACGCCGAAATGCGTGAACAGCATTTCGCCCATGTCCTCGTACAGAACCCGGTTGCCATGCGCCGTATCCAGTACGCGTAGGCGCACGTTGCGGAGTGACAGGCCCATCATGCGCCGGCAGATATCCCCGTCGCACACAATCGGAATCAGTGACGGTGCGGGCGGCAGAACCGTATGCCCCACGGACTCTGCCAGCCGATACCCGCCTCCGTCCGACCCCGTTATGGGGTAGGAGCAGCCGCCGGTGCAAAGGATGACAGTATCTGCCGGGATCAGGCGCTCTCCGATCCGCACGCCGGCGATGCGCGGCGCTGATTCCTCCCCTTCTACCAGCGCGAGCCCGGTCACGAGCCCGGTTTGGTTGCGGACGCCTGCCGCCCGGCAGGTGCGGACGAGCGCGTCCACAATGTCGCCCGCACGGTCGGACACGGGGAAGACGCGCCTGCCGCGCTCGACCTTCAACGCAACGCCGCACCCCTCAAAGAAAGTCCGGGTGTCCTGCGTGTCGAAGCCGGACAGGGCACTGTACAGGAAGCGGGGGTTTGTCAGTACGTGCCGCAGAAACTCTTCGCGGTCACAGTCGTTGGTGACGTTGCACCGTCCCTTTCCGGTGATGCGGAGCTTGCGGCAGGGGCGGTCTCCGCGCTCCAGAAGGAGCACGCCGCCGTCCGGCTCACCCGCGGTCTGCAAGGTTTGGGCGGCGGCGATTGCCGCCATCATGCCGGCGGCACCGGCGCCGACAACCAGCACGCGCGGTCGGTCGGTCATACTTTGATATCCCCCTCGGCAGTTGACTCCGGACTCTTGTCGTACACGTCATAGTGATCCCATATCTCTTCCAGCCGATGCAGGCGGTCGTTCACGTCCGCCTCCTTGGCACGCGAAATGGCGACCAGCAGAGCATTGATAATGCTCATCGGAGCGACCATGGAATCGGCGAAGGAAGCCATATCGCTCTGCGCGACCAGTACGTGATCCGCGTCGGCGGCAATGGGCGCCTCTGCGGTGTCGGTCAGCGCGACCACCCGCGCTCCGGCACCCTTGGCGAAGGTCACGGCGTTGATAACACGCTTGGAATAGCGCGGGAAGCTGATGGCAATCATGACGTCCCCGGCTCCGATATCCATGATCTGCTCGAACAGCTCACTGCCGGAGGTGGTTTCAATGAGGCGGACGTTGTTGAAAACCATGCGCAGGTTGTAGTTTAAGAAGCCTGCCAGTGTTGCGGAGGAACGCACGCCGATGATATAGATGCGCTTGGCGTTCACCAACGCGTCCACCGCACTGCTGAAGGCGCTCTGGTCGATGCCCTCCAGCGTTCTGCGTATCTTGTCCATGTCTCCCAGCAGAACCTTTTCCAGCACGTTGCCGTTTCCGATGAGATGGTTGGTCACTTCCATGCGCTGGAACGAGGTCAGCCGTGTGCGGATCAGCTCCTGGAGCGCCTTCTGAAATTCCGGGTACCCGGCATAGCCCAGCTCGATGACGAACCGCACCACGGTGGATTCGGAGACGCTGACCTCGTGTCCCAGTCTGGCGGCGGTCATATACGCCGCCTTGTCGTAATGCTCCAGCAGGTAGCGCGCGATCTGGCGCTGTCCCTTGGAGAAGCCGTCCATGTTTTCCCCTATGGTGCGAAGAATGTCCTTTTTCATGTCCTTGCGACTGCTGTTACGCGACGCCTCTCCCCTTTGCGCTTACTGCCCGGAGGGAAGCCGGCTGCCCGCGTCCTTTCCACAGATTTGACAGCCCACCGCATATCCCGGAAGGGGAGCGCCGATCGGACTGCATACAGAATGCATTATAGCATACAAAAACGGAAAAGTCAATGGTAATATTTAACTTTTCGGCGCGTGGGCGGTGGGCAGAGCCGGCGAAGCAAGGAAACAAAGGCAAAAAAGTCCCCTTCCCCGGTGGGGGGAAGGGGACGGATGGGTGGGGCGGAATAGCCCTTGATGCGTCAGGATAGTCCGGCAACGCAGCCGGCGTGCTGCCCCACCCGCTCACCGTGCTCCGTTTCCGTCTGCCGCATCCGTAAGGGATGTGTTGACGAAACAGTAGCGGTCGGTGTAATAGCCACCGGAGTAGCCGTTCCAGATGCACGGCTCGTTGTAGAAGGCCGGCGGTGCAACGGCGTACAACTCGCCGCCTACATGGTGGTGCGGTCCGAGCAGATTGCGCAGATTGTTGACCAGTGTCAGCTCCAGCGTGTTGGCACCCGCGTGCAGGTACGGCGTCAGATCGACCTCGTAGGGCGCCCACAGAACCCGGGTGACCTCCTGCCCGTTGACACGGACGCGGATGGCGTTGATGCCCTGCTTGCGGAAGACCAGCCGCCGGGCGGTGTCGCCCTCCTTCAGCGTCAGCTCGCGCCGGACAGTCAGCTCGCCCGCAAAGAACAGGTAGCCCTGCCGCTCGATATGCTCCAGCGTGATCTCGCGGCGCGGCGCGACCAGACGGAAGGTGCCATCAAAGAAGCTGGCGTCGTGCGGGATGTCCTCGAAACTGCCGATGCCGTCAATGCCGAAGTCCCCGACAAGGTACATTGCCTCAATCTCCATGTCATAGGTCAGCTTGTTCTTTTCACTCTCAAATATACGGCTCTTCTCAATGTTCTCGTACACCTCCTCCGACTGCCGGAACAGTACGTGCGTCTCAATGACATTCTCGCCGGGCTTCATGAGTCCCGAAATGTCCAGTTTGCGGAAGGAATGATCGCGGAAGAATCCGCAGTCGGTCCGGTCAACCGGCTTGCCGTTGACCGTGATGTCGAAAATTTCCGGTGTCTCGCAGGCAAGGAACAGCTTCTCCGGCACGTAATCTGCCAGCACCGTGAAGGCACAGCGGATATCCACCGGCTCCTTGCGGTCGAGCGCACGGGAACCGACGTTCAGGATGTAGCCGTTCTCCTCCTGCAGCACGCCGTCAAACCAGTAGGAGCACTTGTCAAGAGTCAGCGCATTTTCGGTCGCGGACGCAACCGCCCACTTGCCGGCAAGCGTCAGCGCGGCAGGCAGAGCCGGCGCGGAATCGGGGGCGACCGCATGCGGTGTTCCGTCGTCGATGACTACCAGGCTGCCCCACGCCGGGAAGGTGTACTGCCCGAAGAAGGGCTCCAGCTCACCGGTCACGATGTTGAGCACCTTGCCGCCGCACCGGATGTCGGCATGCTGTGCTTCGGCGGTGGAGTTGACGAAGTAGTGCATGGTAAAGCCCTCGCCCGGGAAGCGACGCAGGGTATAGGTAACGGCGGGGTTGTTGATGATGGGGTTGTCCGGCAGGGCATCCGCCGTGACGACCTGCCCGCCGTTTTCACGGAATTCCCTGAGCAGGCGCTCGGTGTTCTCCAGGAACGCGATGTGCGGCGGCAGGATAACCTTCCGGTAGCGCATTTCACCGATGACCAGCGTGTCGCCCTCCACGCGCCCGTGGCGCTCCATCAGAAGCTCATCGCCCAAATGGAAGGGAATGTGCTTGCAATCCAGCTCGTCCATGATATTCAGCAGGGCAAGGTTGTAGCCGCCAAGACCTTCGTTTTTGGCGTTGTCGTAGCATATCCACGCGGACGTCTGCGTGTGCATGACCAGCGTGTCCACCGCGACCTCGCCGCGTGCCAGCAGCATCCCGACGCGGGACATGGCGTCATTGAACACCTTGTAATCTGCCCACCAGGGCTGCTGGCAGTACATGGCAGGCGGGTAATCGCGCTTGCGGATGCCGCGCAGGGAGTATCCCTCCAGATGCTGGCACATCAGGTTGATGCCGCGAACCATCATCCATTCGTAGTTCCGCTTCAGCTCGTCATGCCCGACATTATGCCCGCACAGGGCGAAGGTCTCGGACAGGATCTGCCGCTTTCCTGTCTGGGCGGCAGCAGAGGCAAGCTGTGCCTGCGTCAGGCAGCGCCCGATGTCGCGTCCCAGCCAGTCCATGCCGGGAATGTCGAAGTATTCGTAGTGCGGCATGCACGCACCGTTGGATACCAGCTGTGACTCAAAGGACTCCTCCAGCACAAGGTGTCCGGTAAATTTCAGCCCATGCGCGGCGCACCAGTCGTGTATCTGCTTCATGAAGTTGCGGGAGAACAGCTCGGTGATCAGCTTCCAGAACCGCATCCGGGTGGTCTTATAGTCTCCCTGAGGCAGGAACAGCTCGATCAGGCGGTCGTAGATCGGCTCTCCGTATGCCTTCTCATACTCGGCAGGCAGGGTCAGGCTCCACGGGATGCCGTTGCGGGAAATCTGTGGCTCGTCCGTGAAGAAGCCGTCAAAGTCGGTTCCGTACTTTTCGTAGTACGGTTCGTATATTTCATGCAGGAAATCCGCGATGACCTCCCCGTCCAGGGTATCCACGTAGAAGGGGTTGACATCATAGTAGAAACAGTAGTTCTCAAAACAGCTGATGACGCGGGGACCGCGCGGATCCTCCAGATCAGGGGTAAAGGTCTTGATGCGCAGGTACTTCTGCTGGAACTTCTCCCCCTTGCCGTTGACTTTCCCGCCGCCGAAGCCGGAGGGCCAGCCATTCTCGTCGTATGCCCATGCGTGCATACCCTTCTTTTTTGCTTCATCGATGCAGGCGCCGACGTTCTCAAACCACTCCTTGCCCATATACTCGGTCTGCAGACCGCCCCGGGCGTGCATGAAGAAGCCGCCGATGCCGGCGTCCGCCATCAGATCCACCTGCCGGATCGATTCGGGGACGCTGAGCTTTTCATTCCATGACCAGAACGGTACCGGACGGTACTCGTTGCCTACTGTCTTGAAATCCATTCTGTATCTCCTCTCGTTTTTGTGACTGTTCCGCGCGGTGCATTGCGCGGTTTCATTATACCATGTGTGTGCGTGTTCGTCAAGGGGCGCCTTGCATATTCACGTGAGATACGATAAAAAGCTCCGCCGTGCCAGAGGCACGGCGGAGCCGGATTCAATCAGAGTTCTTACTGTCCTTGTCCATGCGGTCGCGCGCCTGCTTTTCCGCCGCCTTGCGGGCAGCTTCCTGCTTGCGTTCACGAAGCTCCTTGCGCGTAGGACGGTCGGAGGCAGGCAGCTCCGGTGTGGACAGACCGGTCAGATGCCAGTCCTTGACCCCGGCGATGTACCCGACCGTGGACACCAGCAGGGCAGGCAGAGGCAGGAGAAAGTACGCCCACCAGCAGTTGTTCAGTGAGATGCTGCCGACCTTGATCAGCGTGTATACACCCTGATACATCCCGTTGAGAAACATCGCGGCAAAGCGAGCCATGCCGGCGTTTCCGCCGGGCAGGAGCGAGAGCAACGTCACAACGCCTGCCAGAACAAGATTCAGACTGTTGGCAAGCAGGGAGATCAGCGCTCCGATGAAAGGGCGAAACGGGAGCTTGCCCAGCTCAACGGAGGTTCTGTCCTTGGCGCCGACCCGCTGCGCTACGCCGTAAATCAGGGCGAGATAGAACAGGATGGACGCAAGGCTGAAGACCAGCAGCAACGTGTCGTTTTCCATCTGAACCGCCGTCAGCGCCAGACAGAAACCGAACAGGGATATGGCGAACTGGTCAAGAAACATCCGCATACTGTCGTAGGAGTAGCGGGAGAAAAACTGCTTCATGTGTATATGTGCCTCCGTGGAAAGGGTATCGTTTCGGAAATCGGTCAGCCTCTATTATAGCGAAAAAGTGTGACCAAATCAACCGCGGAAGACAATATTTACAGTTTATCCACTGAAAATGCACAATCTGTTGCCTTTTTCGGAAAAGCTCTTGCTTTTTCCGCTTAGGTCGGGTATAATGAAGGCATGATAAAAATCCCGCGTGTGCGGGATCCGGAAGGAGGAGCAGACCGTGCGCCATGAGATCGAAGTGAGCGAATTCTCTGCCGTCATACAGGAGTTCGCCGCATATAAATCAGCCATTCAGGGCTGTTCGCAACGCACGGTGGAGGAGTACCTGCTCGACCTGCGCACATTTTTCCGGTACCTGCTTTGCCGGGAGGACACCGAGGTGCTGAATGACCCCGAGCGCTTTGCCACCGTCAGTGTCCTGCCGGTGGATCTGGAATACCTGCGCACGGTCACGGCGGATCAGATATACGCCTTCCTGATCTACGCCGACTCGGTGCGTGAAAACCGTTCCTCTGCCAAGGCACGCAAGCTGTCCTCCATCAAGGCACTGTTCAAGTATCTGGTCAACAAGCGCGGCTACCTTACCGTCAACCCTGCTGCCAATATCGATTCCCCCAAAAAGAAAAAGGCACTTCCCAAGTACCTGACGCTGGAGGAATCCGTCACGCTGCTCGAAACCGTTGCCGCAGACCGCGATTCGCCCCATCGGGTGCGTGATTATGCCATCCTGACACTGTTTCTCAACTGCGGAATGCGTGTAGGCGAGCTGGTCAGCATCAATCTGCAGGATATTGATCCGCAGTTGCGCTCGTTGCGCGTGGTGGGTAAGGGCAACAAGGAGCGCGTCATTTACCTCAACGATGCCTGCGTCGCCGCCCTGACTGCCCACCTTGCCGAGCGGCTGGATCCGGCAAACGGAAAGGTGACGGACAGGGCGCTGTTCCTCAGCAACCGGGGCACGCGCTTCAGCGACAAGGGGGTACAGCATATGGTGTACAAGTACCTCGCTGCCGCAGGACTGGGAGCGCGGCGGCTGTCGGTGCATAAGCTGCGCCATACCGCCGCTACGCTGATGTACCAGTCCGGCGCGGTGGATATCCGGGTGCTCAAGGATATCCTGGGGCACGAGCAACTCAACACCACGCAGATATATACCCACCTGACCAGCCGGAGCATGGAGGAAGCCATGCGGCATAACCCGCTTGCGGGGATGATGCCGACATCCCCTGCATCCGGCGCGGCGCAACAGCCGGACGAGCCCGACGCAGATGCCGCCGATCCGTCCGACCGAAAGGAGTGATCCCCGTGACAGATACGTATACACCAGCCGATACATCCGCCGGAACAGCGCTGGACAGCCTGCGCGGGCGTTGTGCGGACTGCCGGGCGTGTCCCCTGTGGGAAACACGCACCAAATCCGTGTTCGGCGTGGGTGACTCCCGTGCGCGCCTTATGTTCGTAGGCGAGGCGCCCGGCGGCGAGGAGGACAAGACCGGCATTCCGTTTGTGGGTGCGGCGGGAAAACTGCTGGACCGATACCTGTACGCGGTGGGCATTGCGCGCGAGTCGGTGTACATTGCCAACATTCTCAAGTGCCGCCCGCCGCATAACCGTGACCCGTTGCCCGCCGAGGAGGATGCCTGCATCGGTTATCTGCGTGAGCAGGTCAGGCTGATTGATCCCGCACTGATCGTGTGCCTGGGGCGCATTGCAGCCATGCGGCTGATCCGACCGGATTTCCGCATCACGCGGGAGCATGGGATATTCGTTCAGCGGGGAAAGTATTGCATGACCGCCGTGTACCATCCGGCGGCACTGCTGCGCGATGCCTCAAAAAAGGAGGATATGCTGGCGGATATGGAACGCGTCCGAAAAAAACTGGACGCACTGGGCGGGGCGTGAGCGGGCATCCGGTCAGCCGCCTGCCAGTTGCCGGTATTTCCGTCGGGTTGCTTCGCCGCCGCGAAGATGGCGCTCCTGCTTGTTGGTCGCCAGCACGCGGCTGACCTCGTCGTACAGCGCACGATCCACGTGTCGCAGTATCTCGGTCACATCCTTATGTACCGTGCTTTTGCTGATGCCGAACCGTTGCGCCGTCGCCCGCACCGTGGCACGGTTCTCCACCAGATACGACGCCAGCACCACGCACCGTTCCCGGTCGGATTCCCTGTTCATCATGTCAGCCTCTCCTCCCTGCCGGGTATGCCGCCGGCGGGCTTCTTGCTGAAAATGTATGCGACAGCGACCGAAAATATATCTTCAAAACCGCGAAGGTCAAGTATTGAAAGGAATTATACATGAGTACATCCGTACCTGAAACCGCCCTGCTTGAGGGCATGACCGCCATATCCGCCGTTCTGGATCCTGCCGTTCGCGCCTTCAACGACCGTCAGGTGCTGGAGGTGTACGCCGACCGCGAGCGTGCGCAGCGCAAGCCGCGAGAGCTGGCGTTTTTGCGCGCGCGGGGAAGGGAACTGGGATTTTCGGTGACGCTGGTCGGCGCGGGCGAGCTGGACGCCATGACGGCTGGCAAAACGCACGGCGGCTTTGCCGCACGCTGTTCCGGGCGAACGATTCCGGAGCTGGAAGCCTGTCCCGATGCGATACGCCGGGATGGCTTTTACGTCCTGCCGGAGGGGATTGAGGATCCGTACAATTTTGCATATACCCTGCGCTCCCTGTACGCCGCCGGGGCGGACGGCGCAATTCTGCCGCCACGCAACTGGATGAGTGCGGCGGGAATCGTTGCCAAATCATCGGCTGGTACCTCGGAAAAGCTCCCGCTCTTTTCCTGCGACCCGCCCCGGGCGGCGGAGTTGTTCCGGTCGTGGGGGTTCCGCGTGATCTGCGCGGGCATCCGCGATTCGGTCGATCTGTACGAGGCAGACCTGCGCCTGCCGCTGTTGCTGGTGATCGGCGGTGAAAAACGGGGCATCAGCCGGGGCGTGCTGGAGCACGCCGACCTGACTGTCCGCATCGGATACAGCGACAGGCACGGTTTCCGCGGCTCGCTCCCCTCGGCGGCATCAGCTGCGGTGCTGGCGTTTGAGGTCATGCGGCAGAACCGGTAAGGGAAAACGGAGCAATGGCGCCATGACGGCGGAACACAAAACCTGCCGGAAAAACGGCGGGACACTGCTGTAACTGTAAAAGGACGGATTCCGGTATGATTTCTGTTGAGACATTCCCCCTGAAATCGGAAACTCTGTACATATACAGAGGCGTGAACATTCTGTGCCTGCGGCACCGTCATCCGGTGATAGAGGTGCTTGCCGTGCTTCCCACGATGGATGGGGATGCCGTCATGCAGGAGGTGAAGTACTGCGAGGATTGCCGGTGCGCATTTCTGAATGACCTGCAATATCGGCGGATGATGCACAGGTACAGTATCCTGCCGGTACGGATGGCGCGGGTTGCACATACAGGGCGGTTTACCGACCCGTTTTGTGAGGGCGCGGACGCGCCATCGGAATCTCCGCTGGCGCTGTGCGGCTATCCGGTTCGCCCGGGGCAGGGAATAGAAACGTCGGCGCGACAGGCGTTTTTGCATTTTCTGATTAAGCATCAGATCATGACTCGCCGAGAGCTGGAGCGGTTGCTGACCGCACTGCTGGAAAGGACGGAAACCCGCTCCGGATATGAGCCGGTCGTCCGGCAATTGCAGTCGGATATCCGATATGTGCGGAACGCCTGCATCGTACCGAACGCTTCGGCGCCGATGCGGCTTATCCGGCGCTGGCGCACATAGGACGGCGTGAACGGCATAATGCACATTTTTTTGACTGCTCACGCGCGGTTGCTCGTCACAATGACCGGCAAAAAACACTTGACATTTTCCATATTGTGTGCTATACTATTTGGGCTGTCGGGACGCGAGCGTCCCGACAGGGCATGGTATCTGGGTGTGGCGCAGTTGGTAGCGCGCTACCTTGGGGTGGTAGAGGCCGCAAGTTCAAGTCTTGTCACTCAGACCAAATAAAGCCGAAAACGAACCGTTTTCGGCTTTATTTTTTGCATTTTCGGGGCAAAATCGAGCGTTTTCCCACCACTTCCGCACCACCCGAAATTCCGAAATTTTTTTGACCACATATTTGACCACAGTTGGAGCGGAAGCTATTGATTTCTGCCATTAGTTGTGTTATAATGAAATTGCCAAATTCAAAGGTGCCAAATGTATTTGGCGCGTTAAGGAGGTGATGTTCATGGAAGCCTTTCTTAAGGCAGTTATGATACTTTGCCGGGAGAAAGTCAAGCATGGATAAGTCGGCTCCCAAGCGGCACCGTGGGTCACCTCCTTCTGCAATGAAATATAGCGTCCGATAGTAAATTTCCTATCGAACGCTTTTTCCTTGTTTACTGCGTATCAGTTTTTATCCTTACATTTTATTCATCATTGAAAAACATCACGTTTTGTGTTATAATATGGCTGTACAGCTTCTTATCCCATATATGACATGTCATTGCAAGCGGCATTCCATCGAGAAGCGGAGTTCTCGCCCACTTTTCATTGGGGCATACGGTGTTGCAAAAATTCAAGTGTAGTGTGCGAAGACTGTACAAGGTAGAGTTATGAGAAAAAGACTATCCGAACTGAAATCGTTCAATTGGCGACTATGGATTTCCCTTTGCGCTCTTGCTTTGATTCCCGCTGTCTATCAAACGGTCAAAACCTTCCTGATATCTGCCGGCGGACAATCCGGTGTATTTGACATTATCGGTCAAATGGAATGGTTTGATTTGATTAACGAAACCTTGCAGGCGTTTCTGATCATACCGCTGTATTCTGTCCTGAACAAAATTTTCAAAAATCACAAAGACGACTTTGCGGAAGCAACCTTCAAGACAGGACTCTGTGCCTTTGTTCTGTACACGCTCTTTTCGATCGGCGTTCTGGTCTACGGTTCAGCGCTCATCGGCGCTATGAATCCGGGCGAGATCGACTTGGCGGTTACTTCTGCATACCTCCGCCTTGAGACGGTTGCATTTATGACAGGCATCATCGTCAGCCTTGCCAATGTTGTTTTCGTCGTTATCGGCAAGGACAAAAATGTGTACATCTTCCTCGGAATACGCACGGCGCTTTCACTGATTGCCGATTTCCTTCTGATTCCGAATTTCGGTGTTTACGGCGTGGCAATCTCAAACATCATTGCAAACACGCTTCTGTCGGCAGCCTGTATTCTGCTTCTTTACAGGCAGGGATATATCCGCTTCCGGTGGTTCAGAAAATCAGACCGTGCGATATTCCGCGAGTGGTGCAAAACAGGCGTTTTTTCCGGGCTGCAACAGTTTGTTGACAACTTCATCTACGCCGTTATGGTCTGCAAAATGGTGAATATGGTTGCCGAGCAGGGCAATTATTGGATTGCAAACAATTTTATATGGGGCTGGCTGCTGATTCCGATCTCCGCACTTGCCGAGGTCATCCGCTCGGACTGCAAGGACGGCTACAAAAAACTGAAGCAGTTCAATTACTACTTCATTGCCGCCGCAAGCGTTGTACTTTGGGCGGTTACAATTCCGACATGGACTCCGTTTTTCCGTTATGCGCAGAATCTCGGAAATGCGGATGAAATTTTCTCCATCGTCATCAAACTTGTACCCTTCTATATCGCGTATGCGGGGTGTGCAATCATCGATAACATCTTCATAGGCTTGGGCAAAACCGGCTACAACGCCGTCAATTCACTAATTATAAACCTCGGCTATTACGGTATTTTCTATGTCCTGTACCGAACGAACACCATCACATTTGATATGAACACGATCATCCTGATGTTCGGCTTCGGCATGGTCGTGCATTATGTGATTTCGCTCATACAAGAAAAAGTGTTTTTCAAAAAAACCGAAAATATCGACTGACAAATCATAACAACTTCAAAAGGCTTCGGGAAAATCCGAAGCCTTTTCTTTTACTGTAAAATCGCTTCATTCTTTAACTCCTTTATCATCTCCCCCAGCTTTCTCTCGCACGCCTCCTCGCTCTTTGCGTAGACAATATGCTGTTCCCGCTTGCCGTCCTTGCTACGGGGCGTATATTTGCCCTGCCATGTGTTTTTACTGATCTTTGAGATACAGCCCGTGCCGGGCTTGCGCTTCTTGCTCTTTTTGGCGGTAAATTCAGCGTGTTTCGTTTCCTGCTCGGGTGTTTCGTCATCGGGGTTATCGTCGCACACGGGCGAATCTGCTGGCTTTGGCGTGCCGAAGGCATCGTCCATTTTCTTTGCGGCGTTGCGCTCCATCTCACGTGTCACATGAGAATATACGCTGATGGTCGTCTCCGCCGAAGAGTGACCGAGGACTGCAGACAGCGTTTTGATGTCCAGCCCGTTTTCCAGCGCCATGGTTGAGAAGATATGCCGCAGACCGTGGAACGGGATGTGATTACATTCGGCGCGCTCCAACATATCCGACAGCCGACTGCGACAACTCGTCGGACTGCGCGGATGCGTCGTATCGAGCGGTGACGGAAACACCCACTCGGAGTTGACCGTTTCCCGATACTCTCCGAGAATATTCAGCACCGACTGCGGCAGATGCACCGACCGCACCGAAGATTTTGTTTTCGGCGTGCTGATGATATAGTCCGAGCCGAGCGTGGTGTACTCGCGTCTGATGCTCAACTCGCCTGTCGTAAAGTTGATGTCATCCCATTTCAGCCCGAGCAACTCGCCCCGTCGCATGCCCGTGGCAAGTCCGAGGAGGATAAGCTCATAGAAGCCTTCTTCCTTTGCCTGTATGAGTAGCCGCGCGATTTCTTCATGCGACAGCACCTCAATTTCTTTGTTTTTCTTTGGCGGGAGCTTGCAACCGATCGCCTCATTGCGGTTGACCAGACCCTCTTTCAGCGCCTGATCGAGCGCACATTTGATGCGGGTGTGCATCGAACGTATGACTGCGCCCGACAGTTTTTTATCGCCGACACCATTGCGGTCGAGGTTGCCGCTTTTCATCTGTTCGGCATAAAATTTTTCAAGATCACTTTTTTTGAGCGCGGCAAGCGGAATTTTTCCGATGCCGGGGATGATGTGCTTGTAGATGTCGTTTTCGTATTTCAGGCGCGTGGTTGCGGCAATGCTCAGTTCGCAGAAGTTGCGATACCAGTAGTCGATAAACTCACCGAACGGCATGTCTGCGGCGGTTTTCACGACCGGTTTCTGTACGGTTTCCTTGAGGGCTTTCAGCTTTTCTTCGACCTCGCGCTTGGTTTTCGCCAAGACATTTTTCGTAATCGGCAGATTCTTTTCATCGTAACCGACCACACATCTGCCTTCCCATCTGCCGTCTTTGCGCTGACGGATCAGCCCTTGTCCGTTTTTTCGTCTGCCCACGGTTTCAGCTCCTTTCCGAGGATTTTTTCAAGTGCATTGCCCGTAACTTCGGAGGCACGCTTTTGCATTTCTTCCGTCACATGCGCATAACAGTCGAGTGTGAAGCCCGGTTTTGTGTGTCCGAGTTCCTTTGCCAGCGTCTTTTCATCCACGCCGACGGCAATCGAATGTGTGGCGTAGGTATGACGCAGACCGTGAAACGGAATGTCGGGGAGCCCCGCTTTCTTGATGATTCGCTTGAAGGTACCGTATGCCGTGTTGGGATTGATTGGTTTTTCCGCGTCGCGCAGGCTCGGAAAAATCCATTCGGAGCCGATGGCTTTCTTTCCCTCCTTCAGCATGCGGACAACACTTTCGGGCAGGACAATCGTGCGGATGCCGGTGTCGGTTTTCGGATCGCTGACCGTGATTCCGCCCATGACCGGAATGACCTGTCGTGCAACACTGAGCTTGCCTTCCGCTTCATTGAAGTCCTCCCAGCGCAGTCCGCAGATCTCGCCCTTGCGCAGTCCCGTCATACATTCGAGGTAGAAGAAGTCCCGCCACCACGGTTCATTCTCAATGATTTTCAGAAACTTTTTGAGCTGTTCCTCGTTATATACTTTTCGTTCCGTACTGTTCAGCGCGGGAATTGTTGTGCCGTCGGTCGGATTTTTGACGATGATATGCTGCTCCACTGCCATCTCAAAGCACTTGTGCATCATCATATGCACTGCTTTGACCGTACTGCCCGAGAGCGATTTTCCTTTGGTTTTGCTCTCGGTGACGCGCCCTTCTTTGAGCAGTTTTACGTAGAGCTGTTGCATATCCCGCGTGAGGATCGCCGAGATTTTCTTGTCGCCGAGATACGGACGGACGTAGGCATCCGCATAGAAAATATACTTGTTCAGCGTCTGCGGGCGCACCACATCCTTCTGATAGCAGAGCCAACGGTCGAGCCATTCGTTCAGGTTCACGAGGCAATCTTCGTTCAGTTCCACCCCGCGATAGGTTTCGAGGAGCTTATAAAATTTCGTCATCGCCTCGCTCTGCGTCTTGCCGAAGACCGATTTGTATATCGGCTTGCCGTTCTCTTTGTGCCCGACGATGATGCGTGCTTCCCATCTTCCGTCCGGTCTTTTTCTGACCATTCCGTCCCCGTTCGGACGTCGTTTACTCATGTTTTTCACCTTCTTTCACGCACAACAATACCACAAAGATTTTCATATATCCAGCGGAAATCGAAAGAGTTATCGGAAAGTTATCAATTTGCCCCGATGTTTTTTCTTTGTTTCCCGCATCAAAAAATTTGCGATTCCGAATTTATTTCTGCCATTCGATTGCGTTATCCAGAGAAACGCTTCCGTTGATTCTCCGGACTTCCTCAATGCAGGCGTGACGAAGTTTGCCGAGGTCTTCACCTTCAATGTCACTTGTCGCCGCAATCACATTGAGCAGCATTGAAATTTCAACCGACAGCTTGAAGAGCGCACTGCTGCGCGCGTGCTCGCATTTGTCAAGCACTCTCCGCAAAGTATCCACCGTCTCGGAAGAAATCAGCTCGGGCGCTCTGCGATTACAGAGATACGCATTATAAAAATCAACCGCCTTTTCGATATATTCGCTGACACTTTTGGAGCCGTCCGACTTGCTGAGTGCCTTTGCCGTGTCCAATGTTTCCTCGCTGATATGCAGAGAAAAACGAGTTTGCCTGTTCTCCATAAAAGCCTCCTTTTTTGCCTCAGACGCCTGCAAAGAGCCTGCAAACACTGACTTTTTCGCATTGCAGACGCCTGAATTTGTGTTCATGCGATTTTTGACACACACTTGCGCATATTTTTCTTTCGTGCAAAACCCGCGAAAAAGCGAGCAAATGCGGTCAAAACGCGAGGAAAACGGAGGGCTCTGCCCGCCGATGTGATTCGGGCGAGCGTTTTTGACGCACGCCCTTTCTCCTGCTTGAAAATCGACCTTCGCATAAATCTTCACATTTGCCCGTTTTCCGCGTGATTTTCGGCATGAACACTGTTTCCTGTATGCCGCTCATATTTTGCAATCCGCTCCCGCATTTCCGCCTCCCGTCTCAGCTTGTCAAGCTCCTTTTCGTCATACGCTTTCTTGATGGGAGCGATAGGCGTGATGTGATATTTCAGCGTGCCGTTGTGAACCTCACCGCTCTTTGTTCTTATCAAGGTTTGCTCGGTTTCGACCAGCCCGCGCTTTTCAAGTGAGCGAAGATATTTCATCACCGTGTTCTTTGACATTCCGATTCGCTCCCCGATCTCACGGAAGGACGGATAGCAGGTGTGTGTCCTGCGGTCTTCATAATAAAGCAGACAGGCGTAGAGCAGAATTTCACCGCCCGAGAGATCCATATACAGCACGCTGTTCGGCACCATGAAGTAGTTACCCTCCGCATAAGATTTGCGGGCAGTGCCGTGCGTGACGATGCGGGCGAAATCGTATTGCGTTTTCTCTTTGAGAGAAAGATTCACCTTGATGCGTTGCGAGATGTGTCTGCCTTTTTCCGTGATCACTACTTCGGAAAGAAAACCCGCCACAACCAAAGGCAAATATCCGCGACTGAGAATTCCTTTCCTGATTTCATGTTGGAGATCCTCATCAAATTTTGCAAACATAAAAATCGCACACCCGAGCCATAGCGAATATGCCGCTCCGGAATTAAAATCAACCGTTTTCAACGCAAGCCTGATATGCGCGGGCTTCATGAGGTCGAGTATTACTTTTCGGATATCTTCGGTTGCAAAGCGGACTCCGTAGCAAGCGATTTCTTCGATATTCCACAGCCGATGCAGGGCATTTATCACGCGGTGCTTTTCCCATCGGTCGAGTTTTAACCCCGAGCCGTAGGTTGAAAAATAGTATCGGTCAAGCTCCGCCGAAAGCCTTGCGTCAAGCTCGGGACAGATACCGCTCATTTACTCACCTCCGTTTTCATTTCCACCCACGCGATGAACTTTTCTTTCGGAACAATCAGACGGTTCCCGACACGCAATGCGGGAAAGTCTTTTTCCTTCATCAGCTCGTATGCCGAGGACATGGCGATTCCCAGTACATTCGCAACCGTTTCCGCGTTGAGAAACAGCGGCAGCTCATCATAGGTCTTGTAGTTTGATTCTTTCATATAACACCTCCGTTATTTTTTACAAAAAGAAAAAGTGAGCATCGGAAGAAAACAGAGTTGCACTCTGCAAAATCTTCTGATACTCACCCTTGACGCCCGGTTTCACCGCCGGGAGGATGGCTCACTTTCGATTAAAATGTTGCGCTTGTAACGGGAATGGCGACATATCCCCGCGCCACCTTTGGCTTTTCAATCACCGCAAGCATGGTTTTGCATTTGCCGCAAAGCATCGCCTTGCCGTGATAGCTTTCGTCCGCCGCACGGACTGTCACAGTCAGCTTGTCGCGCGGATCGTCCGAATACAAAACCGTCCGTCCGCAGTTCGGACAGCGGGCTATGGGAATTTTGTTTTTCATAAATGCCTCCTTTGCACATCAGACAATATCTTTGATAACCTTCAGCGCCACGCCCGTCATTCTGCACGATCAGCGGTGTAAAAAATGTGATTTTCAATGATATTTTTATTGACTATATCGGAATCACATTTTCCAAAATTCGTCCTCATCCGTTGTAAAAGCTCTGCCTTTGATCTGATCTTTTACGTACAGCAGAGGGATGAGGTCTATCAGTTGCTCATCAATTCCATCCGAGAATGTGAAGCCTCTAAAAAAACGGAATGTATTTTTCGTCATATAATTTCGATTGTATTCCGCATCAAATGTGCCCCCGTTATAGGAAGCGTCCTTGTTTGGAAACAATTCTTCTCCATCAATCAGCATCCGACGCAGATGTTTGAGCGAAACATATTTTCCGTCTTTATCCGTATAATACAGACGGCTTGTCGGGTCGAGCATTATTCTCTCCCCGGAAGGCAACTCGCAGTCAACCACCACATGGCAATCCTCAAACGGTTCCTCATAGGGCATACAGGTGATATGTCTTGCTTTTATGCCTTTCAGCCGCAAAAGTGCCGCGAGAAGAATTGCCAATCCGCGACAATTCGCCTTTCCGTTGTGTTCCTCGCAGAAACGGATCTGCCCCTCTATCGTTCTGCTCTTTCCGAGTCCGCTGCAGCCGTCATGTCCGAAATGATCGCAGACAAAGGCAAGCACGGCAAAGGCAATTTCATCGCTGTCGGGCGAAATACCCTCAAAATACGAATCAAAATCGTATTTTTTCAGAATATCCAGTGCCTTTGCGCAAAGCTCGTATGATGACTCACCGATTTTCTCGCCGCCGGGCTGATAATCCGCATGTTCGCGGAGAATTTCCAATCTCGTCTTTTCGGATTTCGGAACAAATATTTCCGGCGGCATACACCGATATTTCCCGTCCTCCGGCACATCGGAAATGCGTACATATTTTACGTCGGTTTTTTTGCCGAACTGCGTGTAATATCCGCAAAGGCTATCATCACCGTCCTCATAATGGATATGATATACCCTCCGGTAATACTCGTCATTAATCTCGAAGCACAGCTCCTCCCCGTCCTCATAAACACAGTTCGGCTCAAAATTATAGTATCCGGAAGATGAAAAGGACATTTTCATCCTCAGCGGATTCCCTCCGAAAATATTGATGGTTTCGCCTTCCTCTTCTTTGTACCATTTTCCGATTAGATGTTTGTCCATTGCATGTTCTCCTTTTCTTTCGGTCAAGCGCAGTTGTTCGTTTTTCGCGGACAGGATGGTTTTCGCTTCTATGTTGCGCATCAGACGATATCTTTGATAACCTTCAGCGCCACGCCCTGAATCGTCAGCTCTTTCGGGTGAATGACGCGCTGTTTTTCGGTGTAGCTACTGTTTTCGGCACACAGCACGGGCTTGCCGTTTTCGTAATGCAGGCGTTTGAGTGTGTTTCCTTCTTCCGTAAGCGCAACGACAACCTGCCCGTCGGTTGCGACATTTGTTTTCTTGACCAGCACAAGGTCGCCCGCATGAACGCCGATGTCCGCCATGGAATCGCCGTATGCTTCAAGCAGAAAGCATTCACCGTCGAGCCACTCCTCCGGAACGGCAAGATATCTTGAAATATGCTCCTCCTGCTCATCGGGCGTGCCGCACACGATCATTCCGACCACGGGAATGCGGCGGGACATCACGTGCATTTTCTTCTGCAAGGGTGTTTCCAACGTATTTTTCCCCGAATAGGAAATGATGCCGCGCTTTTCAAGCTCTAAGATGTGCCGGTACGCGGTCGACTTGACCATGCCCATATATTCCATGATATCAGCAAGGCTCGGGGCCTCCCCATTGTTGTCCCGCGCATACTGCTTGATAAACTCCGCGAGCTTTTGCAGTTTTTCTTCACTCATGACTCTCATAAGTACACCTCAAACAATTTCAGAACTCATTGTTCTGTTATTATATCATGGCAAAGACGTTTTGTCAATAGGTTTGCAGAACTTTTTGTTTCGCTATGGTTTTTCTTTGTTTCCTGCGGCGCAGTTTCTGATGGCTTGCCTCGCCGGACTTTTTATGTTATAATTTCTTTGTGATTTGAACCTTTTGATGGTTTGCTCCGACTATATATGTGAAATCAATTTCAAGACCATCGCAAGGAGGTGATAATGTGGATGAATTTGAAAGGCTGCTGCAGGAAAATCTGATTCCGCTTCAGCGTTATGTGAATTTCAAGGTGAGCAACAGGCATGATGCGGAAGATATCATTCAGGATGTAACAAAAACGGCTATTGCTTTCTAAAGAAAAATTCTTAAATCCTTTTTCACATCTCGAAAAAAATATTTGCCCTACATTTCTCTGTTTGAACAGCTCGTAGTCTTTTTCTGTATAACGGATATTATTCTTTTTATACTGAACTTCCGGATTATCTATAAAAGGATATGCAAATACAAATTTAGATTTATCAAATGCTTTTACAACCCTTCGAATTACGCTGTCATAATACAATCCTCTAACAGACGAATCATTACTTAACTGGGCTTCGTCAAACATAAACAAATCCACATTAAGCTTATCCTTCAAAATAAACAGATCCTTTGTTCTTTCGGGCGTCACGATAAAAATATTACGTTTGCATCTTTTGGTATTTATCAAGTCGACAAAAGTTAACACATTTACAGCCTTGATATCAACCAAATCAACGACAAGATTATAATATTCATTTATCAAAGCACGAGATGGAACAATAATGACAATATCGTTTGAATACATGTTTATTACATATCTAAAAACAAACGATTTGCCCGTACTAGTTGGAGACGAAAAGCTGAAGAACTGCTGTTTTTTTATTCTATCAATGATCTCAACTTGTATAGGCGTAAATGTAACATTATAATCAGACTTGATCTGTTCTTTGTAAATATTAAACACACAATCTTCCAATGACTGAGGTGTAACCGACTTGTAGAAAAGCCCCATTTTCATCAAAATTGTTTGCTCATGTTTTTTAAAGAATTCGGGTTGATAAAACTTAAAATAGCTTAATTTTTCAATAACACCAATGTTGCTCGTGCCATTGGCATAGATCGCACTAATGCAATCCTCGATAATGCTATCTAAATCTATTCCATTTATAATTTTAGTTAAGTCATGCACTTTCTTCATTCATATTCACCGCGATTAATATTATTTTATAGTCCTTAACCAATTCATTAAAATGTGTATTTCGGGCAATGTGATCAAGCAAATCGTCATCAGATATGTTGGTCGCAGAAAAAGCAACGCTTACACCGAATTGGTCATTTCCCATTTTCACAAGTGCTTCTTCCTCAACTAATGCTTGCAAAATGGGGATATCGTCATAATGCTTTTTGTCTGCTATAAATTCTCTTATTTGAACTAAGCTTGTGTTATAAGCATTCACTCCATTGACATACTTGGATTCACCGCAAGAAACAATATGATCCTCTATATCTTCGGTAAAAAAATCAAATCCAGGGTTCCCGACTTTCTTACGACCAAGCAATTCTGCGAGCGGAACATCCAAATGCCCTAATTGTTCCACTATAGAGCGTTTGGATAAGGTTGACACTATGTACTCGCCCGCACTAGAAACAAGGGGATTATTTTGATCATCATAAAAGGACTTTTTCAGGTAATCGCAAGTCGCCTGAGCTTTATGCTCCATTGATTTTTTTAAATATGCTTTATTAAATTTAGCCAGCCAACTAAAGTTTGATAATTCAATTAGAATCTCTTTTATCGTTACTTCCAGCTCTCCGGGACTGACTCTAATATAATAGGCAGATCCAGTCAGTCCATATTTAGTTAAATCCACATTATGACTACTAATTATCTTCATTGCTATTCCTTTTATATGAATTTATCTGATATTCTTTTTAATGTTTCTTCGTCCGCCGGGCAGAAGTCATAGTCCGGGATCTCTCCCGGCGTGATCCAACGGATATCGTTATGCTCCAGCTTTTGCGGAACGCCCTCGGCGATCGTTGCATTGAACAGCGTCAGGTGCACGGTGATGTCGGGATATTCGTGAATGACATCCATAAACACATCGCCAACCGAAAGCGTGACGGCAAGTTCTTCCCGGCACTCGCGGATGAGTGCCTGTTCTTTTGTCTCGCCGGGCTCAACCTTGCCGCCAACAAACTCCCACAAAAGCCCTCTCGCCTTGTACGCCGGGCGTTGACAAATCATAAACTTTTCGCCCTGCCAGATAAGGGCGGCTACTACTTCGGTCACAAAAATCGCCTCATTTCATTGCTTGTCCTGTTTCAGAATGGCATCAAGAAGTGCTGTGCAGCCCTCATAAATATCCCGATATGCCACATCAAAGCGCTCGGAATACCACGGAGCATATTGCGGATGTTGGCGCTGTCCATGCCGATGAACAGGTCGTATTTGTCGTAGTCGCTCCTTTGCAGCTGCACGGCACGCTTTCCGTCACAAGACAGCCCGTGTCTTTCAAGCTCGGCTTTCGTCGGAGGATGGACCGGATTGCCGATGCCGTTCCAAATTTCTTCCGCGCTTGTGGCAGAAGAAGCGACTAAAAAACGATCCGCCGCGCCTTGCTTTTTTGCAAGGTCTTTGAAGATAAACTCCGCCATCGGATTGCGGCAAATGTTGCCGTGGCAGACGAACATGATTTTTATCATAAACAATTACAAATTTATCCTATGAATTAAAGCGTCCGAAATTATTCTTCTAGTTCTTTTTCAAAGGAATCTGTTCTTCGCTCTATTGTATATCTCTTTTTTATATAACTTTTCGTCCCTGTGTTGTAAATACCACATCTCTGTGATACTCAAGGTTATGCTTTAAATCGTCCGATACTTTCAAATCAAATGTATCTGTGACGCAAATGTGCAATTTGCTAATCACTTCCGCCGATAGCTGTGATGAAATCAATATCTTTCCGATATTCGTGAAAGAGATTAACCCACAGTCAAACAACTTATCAAACGTCGGACTCAGTAATAATCCGTTCTCAACACTCAAGCGTTCTGCATTTGAACATACCGCCCACGGCTTAATGTGACTAGCAATAAGGAGTTTCTTTTCATTGATACCGGTAACAACACAACGTCCGTGATATTTGTCAATAAGTGATTTTCTGAATATTCCTTGTCCAATTCGGGACTTCACCAATGCACTGCGTTCCGTCTCCTTGAGCTCTGCATAATTTTCAATGGCACCCATAACTTCGCTTTGATTGGCAACATCGAAGTTTTCGACATTTCTGAATAACCTATACTGTTTCAGAGCATTGCTGTACATATTGTTTCCGGTTCGGTTTTTATCGTGAAATCCGGATCATTTAAAATCAAAGGTATAAAAATGTCAAGTTGCAGAGTAGACATTACAAGAAGGTTGCTCGCAATCACTCCCTTTTCCTGCATTTCATTTGAGATCGTATTTACAGCCCGCGTGTATTTATAGATTGAACTGTCGGACAATTCGGTATTCTCTTTCATCCACTCTGAAAAATCACTCAATGATACCACACTATCACCTCCAAACTACTATCGCATTATTTTTATAATTCTTTCAGCTACCCTTTTGACTACGGGAACGCAAACCGTATTTCCGCATTGCTTATAAGCATCTTCAATTGTAATCGTATTGGGAAAATAAAAGTCTTTAGGGAATCCCTGAAAATCAAGGCATTCACGAAGCGTTAACTTTCGAATCCCGTAATTATCAATTACAAGTGGGACTTGATCCCTTTGCGTCCCCATTGAAGCAGTCAATGTTGGACACATGTGGTTTTGTGTAATTTTTATACTTTCATGATACACACGATATATAGATGATTGATCTGTTACAATTTCTCGCACCTTTGCGAAAAAAGGATCATTTTTCTGATAATAGTAGACCCAGTTCTTTTCCTCATGCCTATTAATTATATTGTCAATTGAAACTGTTAGTGGAATTGTATCGGGAAATTTAAATACATCACAATCAACAATATCCTTAAATGCCACAATATAAATACGGTCGCGGATCTGCGGGACATTGCCATACTCAGAAGCTCTCATAACGCGGTATCTGATATAATACCCGTTTTCAACCAACGCATTATGAATCGTGATAAATGTTCTGCCGTTGTCATGCTCTTGTAGGTTCTGAACATTTTCAAGAAAAATAACTCGTGGCTGAATAGCTTGTACAAAACGGATCACTTCATAAAACAGATTGCCGCGGTTATCACAAAAGCCACGCTGCCGACCAGCAATCGAAAATGGCTGACAAGGAAATCCGGCGGCTATAACATCGACCGTAGAAAGAGAATGAGGATCTACATTGCAAATATCTGCCTCAATCAGCGGGATTTCTTTATGGTTATGCCGATATGTAAGGCAACATTTGTGATCCTTTTCTATCGCCCATAGAATTTGAAATCCTGCTTGAGCGAAACCCAGTTCAATGCCGCCTATTCCCGCAAACAGGCTCGCAACCTTTAGTGCCATTTGCACTCAATATTCATTACAGAAACTGGCGTAGAAATAAATTGAACATCGAACTTTAAACTCGGTTGGACTACAGTACTTGCACTATGAATTCTAAAGCTGAACGCCCAACCGTTATCCATATAAATTTCCACTGTAGTATTACTGTTTTTCTTAAACCTCATAGCAATAATTTCTGTAGGAATATCTGCTGTTAAGACTTCAAAAGCGGATACTTTTACTGCGCTTGGTTGATTCAATGTGCCGTGAAGATTAAAAGTATGTATTAGGGTCATTTTTTTGCTGTCGTGACTGACAATCTTGTGGTAATCTTTCACTCCAACCAAATACTCAAACATTTTTACAACTATATTAGGATTCTCTCTATATGCCCGGGTAACCTCGTTCAAAAAAGCCTGAAGTAATGGCACATAAACGGTTTCTTCTTTTTTATCCAGATCAGCCCATGCAGTTTCTCTGTCTTTCTCGCATTTCAATAACTCAAAAACCTGATTAATATCGTTCCAATAATCATGACTACAAGGAACGCCATACCACTCCTTACCAAAGTCTAATACATGACTCAACCGGCTGTGTTTTACTGCATCGTGATTATGCTTTATGCTCAATCCAATTTCCCAATCAATATCATCTCTGTGGATAACTATGTCTCGAACATCGCCATTTTCTCCAGCCTCATCCTTTTGAAATTCAAGAATCAATGTGTCTACCGAATTTTCATCCATCATTGGCTCTAACTCAACAATTGTATTCGCAGCCGCATTAGCCGAAGTAGTGTACAATTTCTGCTTTTCCTGACTTATTGCATTCCAAGCCCTTTCGTTTGCCTCATAGCTCGAATTATGTACTACATCTGTTTTTCTTAACGGTTTAAGAAGCTCAAGCAACGCAGTCATTCAAGCATATTCGTATGCTCGTCCCTGGTTATTACTATTAACACTCATGTATCCCATTCTCCTTCTTTAGTGATTGTCGAAAAATAATTGTTTCCAAAGTATTCTTAATTACAATCGCAATCTCGTATGCCAAATTAACGGGGACTGCATTTCCAATCATTTTATAAGCATCATCGGCATCCTGATAGATAAATTGAAAATCATCAGGAAATCCCTGCACCCGGGCAACCTCACGAATTGTCATGCGCCGATATAAGGATTTCTTTTCTTCAACAAATCGACAATCGTTTTTTCCGACCTTAATCATTTTGGGTGCTTGCGGATGAAGCTGACACTGCCGTCCGGATGCTTGAACAGTAAACGCTTGCTCATCCCATGACTTAACGCGATTTCGACTCATAAATATTGGCGAGAATGCACCTGTAAAATATTCATTATTATTGATCGCATTAGGATTGTGTTTGTTATGTGGGGATGTCGGGACTGCCGTATCCTGCAAGTCCCATATAATATCGCGCAAGGTAAGCTTTTTTTCATTATCGACCGTCGATCCCTCTGGAAATCTGAAATCTATATGCAAGTCTTTTCTGAACCCAATGTAGAAAACACGCTTTCTCTCTTGTGCCACACCGTAATTTTTCGCATTTACCAATGTCAGTGTAACATCATAACCGCAATCTTCAAACAATGCAAGAATATTTTTCACGGCTTCCGAATGGCGGTTTGCAAGCATGCCGCTAACATTCTCGGCAAGGAAGAACTTCGGCTGTTTTTTTCGCAGGATTCGTATATACTCATAGAACAGCTGACCTCTCGCGTCATCTATCCCTCGAAGTGAACCAGCTTCCGACCAACTTTGGCAAGGCGGTCCGCCAATAATGCCGTCGATTTCATCCGGAAAATCATCTTCCGCAATATTGCGAATATCGCCTTCTATCAGATGAGTATTTGGATGATTCACCTTAAATGTTTCATATATCTTTTTATCGTATTCGTTTGCGATCGGTATCTCGAATCCGGCTTTTTCAAATCCGAGATCCAACCCGCCGCATCCGCTAAATAAGCTCAGTATAGTCATTGCTGTTTTTCCTCAGATTCTACTACCATTTTCAGATGGCACTATCTCCACTATATCATCCATCGTGCAGCCGAGTGCCGTGCAGATTTTCACGAGCACGTCGCTTGATACGGTTGCTCCGTCTTTTTTCATTTTTGCGAGAGTTGCCGGGCTGATTCCCGCCTTTGCAGCGAGTTCCTTGCTCTTCATCTCGCGGTCAATCAGCAGTTTAAATAATTTTTTGTAGCTTGCAGCCATTTTCCACCTCATATATGGATAGATTTGTACTTTCACAGTATACAATAATTTCCGACAAATTGCAAGGGGAAAACAGAATAAATTCAAAGAACATCGTTTTTTTTGTGTGCTGATGCTCTGTTAAAGCAATATAAAGGTAAAAAATTCGGGAACAGAGCGTGCCGCCGATATTTATTTGTGTAAACTCATCCCTCAGGTTATCTTCTTAACCTCCCGATTATTCACACCGGAGCGGGCAAGGTGTATAATATCATGAATAAGCATACATGTCCCAAAGAAGGAGATGCAAAACGATGGTCTATGTGATGTCCGATATTCACGGGAATCTTCCGTTTTTCCGTTCCGTCATGAGGCAGATCCGGCTTCGGAAAAATGATACGTTATATATCCTCGGTGATGTAATCGACAGGCACCCTGACGGAATTAAAATTCTGAAATACATCATGAAAAAGGCGAACATCCGGATGTTGCTCGGCAATCACGAGTATATGATGCTGAATACGCTCTGCAAGCAGACGGCGAACGGAACCAACTATTACTGTGCGAAACGGTTATGGATGAAGAACGGCGGGAAAGTCACGCTTGATGCTTTCAACCGCTGTCATGCAGAGACTCAGGAGGCGATTTTGTCCTTTCTGAAATCGCTTCCCCTATCATTTGACATCCAGGTGAACGACATATATTATAAGCTCGTCCACGGTGCACCCGAAGAGTTTTTTGCGACAAGCGGTGGATGGTATTATGACAGTCTCAAAGAATTCTGTGTCTGGCACAGACTCAAAGGAACGGAAGAAAAATCAGAAAGTATGGATTACACGCTCATTTTCGGTCATACGCCGACATGTGAATATCAAAGCAAAAATCCGCCGGAGATATGGACAAGTCCTCACGGCAAAATGATCGGAACAGACTGCGGTAGTGGCTTTCCAACATGTAAAGTCCCCGGAGAATACATAGGTCGTTTGGCTTGCCTCCGGCTTGATGACGGAAAGGCGTACTATTCAGATGCAGAAGAAGGCAACAAACCGGAATCAGAAACGGACGATATTATCGACAATACGGCAAAACGGATCCTTGATGTATATCGCAATGCGTTTACGGAACTCGCCAAAGGACCGGATATATAAACATGCCCAAAATGAAAATACTTCGGTTCTTCGCCATGAATCTTTCCCCTCATTTTAAGCATAATACTAAGGGATTTATCCATTTTCGTCTTGACATTCCCCTTAATTTGTGATATATTATAAGGGAAACGAAACGGAGGTGAGGGAATGCGCACATTCAATTATTCAAAAATCAGAGAGCAAAAGTGGGATTCGGATGTTCTTTCGCTGATTGCCGCTATCTACAAAGAAGCGGGAAAACAGGAGCTATATCTGAAACAGAAACCGGAAGAGCTCGGAAAGTTGGTGGAAATCGCAAAAGTGCAAAGCACCGAGGCATCCAATGCGATCGAAGGTATTGTCACAACAAGTACCCGTATCCGTCAACTGGTGGAGGAGAAAACGTCGCCGAAGAATCGTGATGAGCAGGAGATTGCCGGATACCGTGATGTGCTGAATATCATTCACGAGAGTTTCGACGCGATCCTGCTCACACAGAACTATATCCTGCAACTCCATAAGATTCTGTACAGTCACATAAATAACCCGATGGCGGGAAAAGCGAAAAATGTGCAGAACTATATCAGCGCCACCTATCCGGATGGCCGCACGGAAACGCTGTTCACACCTCTTCCGCCGTTTGAAACGCCGGAAGCACTGGATATGATCTGTGCCGAATACAACCGTGTCATCGGCAACAACGAGCTGGAACCGCTGATCGCCATTCCGGTCTTTATCCATGATTTTCTCTGCATTCACCCGTTCAACGACGGAAACGGCAGAATGAGCCGACTGCTTACCACTCTGCTCCTGTACAGAAGCGGATTCCATGTCGGAAAATATATTTCACTGGAAGCCAAGATTGCCAAAAACAAAGATCTGTATTATGATGCGCTCGGGCAGTCGCAGCACGGTTGGCATGAAGGAAAAGAAGATGTTGTTCCGTTCATCAAATACCTGCTTGGCACGATCCTTGCGGCATACAAGGACTTTGAGGATCGGTTTTCACTGGTGGAAACCAAACATTCTGCACTGGAGACAGTCAGACTTGCCACACAGCAGAAGATCGGTCGCTTTTCCAAGCAGGATATCCGGGAATTGTGTCCCTCGCTGAGCCTGAGTTCTCTGGAGGGTGCGCTCCGGAAAATGGTCGCAGGCGGAGAGCTGCGACGTGAGGGCAACGGCAAAAATACCTGCTATTACAGGCTGAAATAGATCTCCTGCCTGTGCAAGGAGTTTCACAACAGTTAAAGTTATCTGCAGATTTGTGAGTCCGTTTTTCTTTGTCTACTGCATCGCAAAAACTGATTTTGTGGGCTTTGATTCTGACCACAGTTTGTGTCACAAACGGATTCAGAATGGCACGTCGGTATATACAAAGAAGAGCGGGTGACCACAGGGGTGACCATTTACGGATTTTTTAGAGAAAAAGAAAAATCAGGCACTCCGGCAGTACCCGGTAAATCCCTTGGAAAAAGTCTTGAATAATGCTTCTGACCACAGTTTTGACCACAGACAGACCCGGAGCACGCGGAAACAGTGGACAAAAAACGTCCCGAGAGCAGATGCCTCGGAGCAGAAATGCCGTGAAAGCGTGCATAGCACACAAGAGGACGAACCCATGTCAGTTGGGGTGGTAGAGGCCGCAAGTTCAAGTCTTGTCACTCAGACCAAATAAAGCCGAAAACGAACCGTTTTCGGCTTTATTTTTTGCATTTTCGGGGCAAAATCGAGCGTTTTCCCACCACTTCCGCACCACCCGAAATTCCGAAATTTTTTTGACCACATATTTGACCACAGTTGGAGCGGAGGCGAATCGTTTGGTTGCTTCTGCTCCGGTACGCTCTGCTCACGAAAAACGAAATTCAAAAGGTTCCCGGAGATATTCCCTCCGAGAACCTTTTTCCTTGTTTACTGCGTATCAAAATTTAAAAGGGAGAATGACTGTCGCCCGCCATTCTCCCTCACGGTATCCATCAAAGAAGCAACGGCTATCTTACTTTCCGCTTACCTCCTTCTTCAAATTTTCTGATAGTTTTGTAAAAACAAAAGGATATCGGGTGTATTCGGAATTTTCCTGTTTTGACACCTTTTCCCTTGCTTCTGTATTCTTAAGAACCAAATCGCTAATAAATAATGAATCATGATAAGCCTGATAGCCCATCTTCATTTGATAAAACAGTGATGATGTAGGAGCTTTGTTCGGGCACTGGATATCATCAAGCTCTTGATACATTGAAAAATTATTGTCAAAATCGTCGAGTCTAAAATAGATATCAAAAGACTCCACACATCCAATAGGCTTAAAATAATTAGAAAAATATGTGTTTAGCAAAACACATTGGTCTAACAGCTCATCAGTGTCTTCCTGCAGAGGCATATAATTATTTCGAGCAATAATAACTACATCATCGTTACTTGTACAATCACCTTCAACAGAAATATACTCTTTCTCTAGAGCCTGTTGACACTATTTTAGCCACATGAAGACGCACGCGATTTGAACAAACGACAGGAAGATAATATCGAGTTTATCATATCTTGTACACACTCTGCGAAACGCTTTTAGCCATCGAAACAGTCTTTCGATAATATTCCTTCGCTTATATAGTTCAT
>OJMH01000825.1_pt1 | contig 36592 bp, 61 predicted proteins | sample 1597111 | NCBI WGS metagenome assembly OJMH01 (sample SAMEA2452115, study PRJEB22498) | human gut metagenome | reverse complement strand
GCCGTAGCCGGAGCCGGAGCCGTCGCCGGAGCCGTAGCCGTAGCCGGAGCCGTAGCCGTAGCCGTCGCCGTAGCCGTCGCCGGAGCCGTAGCCGTAGCCGGAGCGTTTAAAACAATTATTCAGCCTCGACATCTTTTGCCTCTTTCAAAGATTTAATAGCGACATCTGACAAGCTTAAAATCTCAATAGCCTCAAGCCAAACCTTATCCAGTGCCGGGCAAATTTTCGATTCATCTTCTCTTATCCCGTACATTGCGACACCAGACAGACTGATAGATTTTGCTGCCAACCATTTCCACATACGGCGCGCCTCGGATAAAATAACTTCCTTACCTGATTTTTGTTCAAGCTTTCCAAACCATACGCCGGCAGAATATGTACGGATAATCACATACTCCCCGAGCTGGTTGCATAGCCCAGCATTTTCAGCAACCGAGGTTGCGTCATCTTTTAACAAATTCATAAGTTCTTTTAAATCATCAATTTTAGACATTAGTTTTTCCTTTCGTTAAAAAATTTTAAAACCTGTAATGCGACATCGTGCGCAGTGATAACTTGAAAATTCGTAACACCTACGAAAAAATCACAATCTTTATTCTTTTCTCGTTCTCGAATAGGCCGAATTACCTGTCCAATCTTTACTATCAGTCAATTTTTTCTCCAATATACCAACGATTAAATTTTTTTTCTTCATCAATCGAAAAGCTGAATATTTGGCCGCTATTTAATTTGAATGTAGATGTTGAACGGTCAAAATAAACAAACTGATCTTTCTTCCACCATTTCAGGCGGGCTTTATAGCCAAGCCTTAAAAAATAAAACAGCGTTTGCAAATTCTTTGAACTCACGGGCTTGCTTTTACTCATCGTCGATTGTCTCCATAAATTCCGCAAAGCGTTTAATTGCAAGCTTGCCGTTAATTGTTATTTGCCGCTGCCAAGCTTTTTGACTAGGCGCCCATTTAAAGCCGTTTTCTTTAAGATTTTTAATAATTTCAGGGGCAGTCTTGTAGCCGGCTTTGCCGCAATCTATGTTGGTAAGCCCGCAGGTCGGGCAGGTAAAGTTACTCATCGCTATCCCCTTTAAAAAAGTTCTTAAAGTCTGTTGCGCCGAATTGCCCCTCGGTCAGCTCTATGATTTCTGCGATTGTGTAACGCGGCTTTAATTCTCTTAATCCGCCGACAAAGTGTTTCGTTCCAGCCTCACAAGCACCGGTAATTGCCCGATACATTTTGATTGCATCTTCTTTCGTAACCACAGAATCAAGACTTAAATCTTCATATTGTGAAGTGTCGCGGTCGCTGATTTTATACATCAAATCTGCGCGCGCCTCTTTTATTGTGTCGCCGTGCGCATAGTTCACGCCGTCAGTCACGACGTATTTTGTTGCAAGTCCGATTTTTACCTTGTAGGCGTTTTTGAGTTTGCGCAAGACTTCGCAAAAAATACCGTCAAAAATGCGGTAGCGCCCGTTTTGCCAGCTTAATTTTGCCTGCACCGACAACTTGAACTCAACCATATTTTGCGGTTTTTTAACCTTTTCCCTTTCTTTACTTGTAATTCCCGTGTTGCTTAGGTCAAGCGAACCGCCGACGGTCAGGTTATCCGGCAGGCTCGTTACCCCCGTGTTGCTTAGGTAAAGCGAACCGCCGACGGTAATTGCTCCATCTTTCTCTTCAATATTTATTCCGGCTTTTATCAAATATTCTTTAAGTTTCATTGTGCCATCTCCTTTAATTCCTTGCATAAGTCCAGTAAAGACGGCTCGTCTTCTTGTTCTTTGAGCTCGCGCAAACGACGTTCAAGCGCATTTAATTCCTGCTCGTCTTCAACGTGCTGCGCGCTTGAATAATACATATCATTCGCCATTTCGTGAAGTTCAATTTTGTCTTTAATTTTCTGCAATCCAATTAAAGCCTCTGCAAGCGTCATCTGATTTGTCATTATTCCCCCCGATAAAGTTTTTGAATTGATTGAAACGTAATCGGTTCTTGTGCGCTATCAGTCAAGGCAATAGCAGGAATCCCGACAAAAAGAATAAAAAGAATCCAGAAAAAAACGATAAAAAAGTTTGTAAAAAATGCTTTCATAAAATTTGCTCCTATAAAAAAGGGTTTATATTTAATTATGTGAGGTAAATATAAACCCTAAAAAATAAAATGCAACACTTTTTTTATATTATTTTTGCTTTTTTTTGCTTTTTTTTGCTTTTATTCTCTTTTCATAGCGGATAACATCTTGAATATCAAAGACAATGCCTTTTTCTCCTTGTCTGAATTGAGCAGGAAAATCCGGCTTGCTATCTTTCCAACGATATATTGTATAAATACATTTCCGCCAACGTGCAGCAAGTTCTTTAATGGTTAAAAATTGTTCAAAATTATTTTCCATATCAATCCTTTATCAATTCAAAAACCCCATTGTTAGCCCAATAACTTCTTATTCCGCAATCATCTACGCGCGGGGCTTTCGCCGGATCGCTGCACATCATACCAATTAAAGCGTCAATGTGCGTTAAATAAAGAAGATTTAACAGCCCTGATTTTCCGTTTTTATCAAGAATTTCTGCACCGTCGATAACAACAATTTTATCGTCCTGCATAATAGCTACAGCCATTTGAAGAGTTATGCGGCAGCGCATTTTTTCGCTCTCTGAAAGCAGAATATAAGGGCGATCACCCATTAAAATAGTTAAATCATTATCGATTTTAACAGTTCCCCAACCTGCTGTATTGCAGATTTCGGATAATTGAGCATTGAAAATTTGCAAGCCTTTAAGCATTGATTTTTGACGGATTCCCGACATATCCAACGCGTCAATTATTGCCTGATTTTCAATAATATTCTGCGCCAGTCTTTTAGCCTCTTTAGCTGCCTTAAATGCTGCAATTCCCTCTTGCTGCTTGCGGATTTCCTCACGCTTTAAGTCAATATCTCGCTGGCTGGCATTTCCTGACGATTTCCGTTCAAGCTCGTAAAGACGTTTATTTGCTTTTTCCGTTTCTTCTACTTTCGATAAAGAAACGGCATAAAGCGATTCCAGACGTTTAACTTCAATATCTTCTTTTTGCATTTTTTCGGACAATTCCGTGCGTTTTTTCTGAACGGCTGTCTTTTCTTCGGCGCTGGGTTCGATAAACTCGGCCAGCTCTCCGCCTTTGATAGTCAAAGGTTTTCCGCAATGCGGACAAAGTTTTTTCCCGCTTTCATCATATTTCGGCAGTTCGTCAAATTCGCGCTTAAATTCATAAAATGATTTACGGGCCATTGCTACTTCTGTAATAGTTTTATCCCGGTCAATTTTAAGCTGCGCCAAGACAGAATCGCTAGCTGTTTCTCTCAATTTAGCCAATTCGTTTTCGTCAATGGCCTGATGACTGATTAAATTTTCCAATTCTGCCTGCAAACCTGTTAAATCAGCTTGCAAGGATTCTTCTGAAACGTCAACAAGGTCGGAAGTCCAGCCCTGCGGCTGCCAAGTCTGCGCTTTATTGCTGCCGTAGGTTTCGCCCGTAACCATAGACCATTGCTGTTTTAATGCTCTGCCGGTATCCTTTGCCCGTTCCAAGCTTGCGTCAAATCCGTCCTGATCTACCTTTTGCCAAACAGCCTCGACTACATTTTTTTTAGTAATAAATCGTTCGGCCAAAAATTCTTCTAAATCTGTTTTAGAGGGGACGCATTCGGTTAAATTGCGGATAAATTCAGACCTTTTTTTCTCTGAAAAATCAATCAAGCTTTCCATACCAGCCGCAATTTTTGAAGTTGTCGGCGGATTCTCTCCCTCGGTCAATAATTCCGCTTTCGGATATGTCACGGAAACGCTACTGTCTTCATTTTCAATTTTTACTTTCCCGGAGGCTTTCCCGGTATAAACCAGCATACCGAGATCAGTTTTGCGCAAACCTAAAACAACCGGCTGCCCGGTTAAAGCTCCAGATACAGCCGTTAAAAACGAGCTTTTTCCCTGATGATTTAACCCGCAAATAAATGAAATTTGGCTTGTTTCAACGTTTGCCTTTTGGCAACCCATAAAATTTTCGACTTCAAATTTTAACATAATTTTTTCCTCATTCTTCAAAATTAAACATAAAAGGCGCTTTTGCAGCTGCGGCAGGGGCTTTTTTCTCCGGGGCAGGCTGCTGCGGTTTCTTTTCCGGCTCAATAATAGCCGCAACTTTTTCTTCAACTGTTTCCGGGGCTTTATCTGTAATTACTTCAACTTCGATTTCTTCCGGTTCAGCCTCTTGTTTTGTTTCAACCTCAATAATAGGCGGGATATCCCCGTCGGGTTCAATTATTTTCGGCGCGCTGGGAATGCTCGGCGCGATGTCGTTCAATTCATCATCGGAGTGTATTCCCAGCAGTAGCTCTGGAGCATATAGACGGCCGAAAAATGCAGCTGCACGATATGCCAGCATAAGCTTAGGCATTGTGCGCCACTTGCTGCCGTTTTTAGTCAACCAGCCCTCTTGCATAGCCATTTCAACGCTTGCCTCTGGCCCCTCGATTACTTCACCCGTCAATTTATCTGTGGCATAAGCTGAACAAATTATATCTTCGGCCTCGGCCTCTTCTTTAAAATCTTCATAGCAATTTTTAGCTTTGTTCCATTTTTTATATGAACGTATAAATTTTTTCGGCCCTCTATTTTCATACTTAAAACGTAACGGGGTGAATTTCCCGGACGAATTAAGCATTGAGATAATAAAGTTTGAAGACCACGACGGGCGCCCCTCAATAACGTGTAAATTCTGCATTACCGAAATCGGAGAAATACCGATACGGTTAGCCATTTCAAGCGCTACCATTGCGTTTGGTAGATTCTGCTCACCTTGATAAGATACAGGAACAATCCCGCTTTGCGTCAAGGCTTTACAAATCCTTTGTGCGTCGGTGAACGCTTTGACATTTGAAAAAACATCGGTTAAAGGCGGTTGCTGTTCTGCAACGACTAAATCTTTTTTGGTTTCGTTATCTTCTGTCATTTTTTACCTCTCCCTTATGACAATTACAAAAATTTGAGTTATAAGCCGGGCAATAATCCGGCGTACACATCATTGAGTTTGGATTCGCAAGCCATACGTTAGGGCTGTGTTCTTTCCGGTAATTCTCAATGCTGCTTTTTATCTGCTGTATCGTATCCCACGCCAGCCGTTCAGCGTCTGCAATAGGATACGGCACAAAATCAGGATCAGGCTGCGGCTTTGTTATGCCTATTCTCCGGACATAAATTTCACCGAGCGATTTTATTTTTATTCCGTTGCTCTTGCAAAGCAAAGAATAACCGCCATATTGCGCTTGGTTAGCCCTGCGCCGCGCTCCTGTTTTGACGTCCAAAATTTCATTTCCGAGCCGTATATCAATATGACCGGATAAAGTAAAATTATTTCCGAGATTTGCCTTGTATTCCTCTTCGATTTCAACGCCTTTTAATTCAGGAAAAAAATTTACTACCGATTTGGCCATACGAATAGCTTGCTTGATTGCGACTTCTTTTGTAGGTGTCGTATCGTCCCACAAAATCCCATTTGAAATTGACGAATTTATGCTTAATTCCACGGTTTCCGCAAGTTCTTTTTCGTATGTATGCCCTTCTTGGCGCAGAAGTAAAGCCGTTTCAATCCCGTTATGCGTTGCAGTTCCAACGGCTGCCCCGACTGATGTCGGTAAAGCCTTTAGCTGGTAGCCATCCGTTACCAGCTCTTGTAAAAGCATTTTTGCGGCAGCCTTGCGCGGACAATCTGAATAATGCGGCAGGCTCGAACATCTGATTGTTGTTTTAATCATTTAAAGCGTCCCAGTTTGCATTTCTGCACTCTTCAAGATAATCCTCACGGGCTTTTTTTAACTCCGGCAGCCTTTCAGATAAATCTTTATAGCTCCATTCTCCAACAAAGCGGTGATCGCTGCCGTAACTTGCGCGCATACACCAATCAACCGAAACTTGATATTTTCCATATTCAAAAAATACGTGGGTTTCATCAAAGGCCGCCAAATCTCTAATAATTTTGTTTTTGACTTCCTTCGGCAGTTGTTCAAATTCTTCAAAAGTATTATACATTCTTTTCATCTCGACCCCCTTTTTTTATTTTCCGAAATAAGAATCTAAACCGCCGATTGTAGACCCTCAGTGTTCAATTTTAAGCACATCTGTTTGGGTGCCGTCTTCATCTTGAGCGTAAACAATTAAAACGTCTTCTTTTCCGTATTCATTGCTAGACAAGAAATCACGAACTTCTGGAAAGCTCCAAAAAGTTTCGGAAACTACTTCATTTTGCGTTTTATTAAAAATCTTAATCATTTTCTTGCTCCTTAAAAAAAGTTTGTAATTACCTCTTACATTGGCAATTATAAGCCTTATTTTTTATTTGTAAAGAACTTTTTTATATTATTTTTGCTTATTTTATATTTTTTTTGCTTTACAAATTATTTTTTTGGGTTTATATGTATGTCATATTATTAAAATTGAGGGAATTTAAGGGAATGGCAAAATTTATTTTGCGCGATTATCAAAAGAATTTCATTAAAGATATTCACAGCCAGTTTTGCGCCGGATATAAAGCGGTTTGCGGACAGTCTCCGACCGGTTCAGGTAAAACCGTTATTTTTTCATACATTGCCAACGGAGCAATTAGCCAGGGCAGCAAAGTAGTTATTTTGGTTCACCGTCAAGAGCTGATTTTACAAACATCTTTGGCCTTGGCCAAATTTCAAATTCCGAATGCGATAATTGCGCCCGCGTCGGTTATCAAATCATCTGCGCAAATTCAATATAGGGAGCTTGGACGAAACTACATTGATTTAAACAGCCCGTGTGTCGTTGCCAGTGTACAGACGCTCGGCCGCAGATTAGACGAGTTTACAAATTATTTTGATTTCATCATTACGGATGAGTGTTTTGTTGGCGACACGTTAATAAAAACAAAAAATGGCTACAAAAAAATAAAAAACATTAAAAGCGGGGATTTTGTATATACTTTTAATGAGAAAGAATGCTTTTTTGAATATAAGCCTGTTGAAAAACGCTTAAAAAAGCCGTTGAATGAAAATTTAATAAGAATAAATAATATAATATGCACAGAAAACCATCTTTTTTTCACAAAAAATAATTGGAAAAAAGCAAAGGATTTAACTATTAGTGATTTTTTACTTAACGAATATTTTAATTTCGTAAAAATTAAAAGCATAACAAATATAAAAAAGAATAATGAAGATTCTGTCTATGATTTGACCGTTGCGGATAATCATAATTACTTTGCCAACGGTTTTCTAGTCCACAACTGTCATCACGCCGTTGCAGGTCAATGGCGAAACGTTACAGACAGAAATCCGAATGCCTTCTTGCTCGGGCTGACAGCAACGCCGGAACGCCTTGACGGTAAAGGTTTAGGCATAGAATCCGGCGGGGTTTATGAAAAACTTGTACTTGGCCCGTCTGTAAAATACTTAATTGAACGCGGGTATTTATCGCAGCCGAGAGTTTTTGCACCGCCGATAAACTTTGATGATTCCGCATTGCGCACTATTGCAGGTGATTATGACGTTAAACAGATGTCTGAAATGCTTGATCAGCCGCAAATTATAGGGGATTGCGTCCGGCATTATTCAAAAATATGTCCAAATATGCCGGCAATTGCGTTTTGTTCAACAATCGAACACGCAAGGCATACAGCAGAGCAATTTTGTAACGCAGGTTTTAATTTTAAATGTATTGACGGCACAATGTCTGATTTTGACCGCCGCGACGCTATTGAGGGCTTAGGCTCCGGGCGATATGACGGCTTGACTTCCTGCAATATCATTTCCGAGGGGACAGATATCCCAGTTGTAGGTTGTGCCATATTTTTACGCAAAACAAAAAGCTTGTCGCTTTATTTGCAGCAGGCTGGACGTGTTTTGCGGCCATATTCCGGTAAAGAGTATTCAATAATTTTGGATCACGTCCGGAATGTGGAAAATCACGGTTTCCCGGAAGACGAAAGAGATTGGAGCTTAGAGGGACGCCGTAAGCAGAAACGGGACGAGGACGAAATTTTTATCCGCACTTGTCCGCAATGTTATGCTTGTTATAAATCAAGTTTGCGCGCCTGTCCCGTTTGTGGTTTTGGTGCTGAAAATGCTATAAAATCACAGCGTGAAATTGAGTTTATTGACGCCGAACTTGTTGAAATTCAGAAAGTCCATAAAGAACGCGAACGGAAAGAGGCCAACGCTTTCAACAAGCTTTTAGAGCTTGGAAAACAGCGGGGTTATTCTAATCCGTACGCCTGGGCTAAAATTGTTTTAAATTCAAGAAAAAGGAAAAGAAAATGACAGTTGTTCAAAATGATTCGATTGCAGATGTTAAAAATGATGTCGCTCAAGAATGCGTAAACAATATTTTTCAGAAGTTATGAAGTTTGACCACTATTCAGATTTGGCGCACGATATAGCGGCGTCTATTGCGGTTGAACTGAAAAACAGAACGTTTTTTACTGATGATTTGGAGTTGACGCAAAAGCAAAAGGATGTTCTCGACGCGGTTATTGTCCGTTTGGTGGTTGATTGCAAAAACCGTTATCTGGAAAAGATTAACGAAGATGAGCGGACAACGAAGATTGCGCAAGCTCTTGTTCAAAATTGCCGTAAAATTATTGATCTATCGTTTTCGTCCGTAGCCCACGAAATTAACCGCGGTGCGATAATCTCCGGACAGGCAATTTCAGCGTCTGCAGCGTCTGAAAAATACAATAAAATCGAATTTAGATATTTATGCGGTGAAGTAACGGTCCCGACTTCTGGCGTATTTATTTCAACAAACTGCATTGATATAATTAAAAATTCGGTTGAAGTTTCGTTTAATCTGAAAAGAGAGCCGAAAATTGCGACGGTTTCAGAAAATGGGAAAGTAACAACCGCCCCGTTTTTGATTGAGGCCGAGCAGGTTCAGGACGGCGACAAGGAAGTTGACGAAGTTTTGGAAAACGTTGACGATGATTCAGATGAAAACAGCGACGAATAATAACGTGGGGCGTTCGCGCCCCTTTTCCCGAAAGGTATAAAAAATGATTTTTCATACTATGGAAGAAACGCCAAAAAAAGGGCAGCAATATTTTGCCGAAATTATAACCTATAAATGGGATTGTAACAAGATGGATTATATTGCAAAAAAATCTTGGAGCATTTTTTATTTTAATAAGAAATTTCCGTTTAAAATTGAACGCTGGTTTTCAGTTGATGATTTAGGAAAAGCCGAAAAACGAATAAATCATCTTGAAAATAAAATAAAAGAGGCTCAAGATGTCCTTGCCGGTTCGCTAAACGTCGCCGGTGCCTTTATAGCACTTGACGACGCTCTCGGCAAAACAGATTAACATTAGATTTAGGGATGTAAAATTATGGATATTTTTGGTATCGTTTTCGCTCGCAAGAAAACGTTAAAAAAACAGCGCGAAGAACTTTTAAAACTCATACACGATTTTTATTTTTATACGGAAGACAAGCGGTTAAATACCCCGAATTTTTATCTCACCCGGCGACGGGCCAAAGAGATAATTGACCGGGAAGACAAACACGCTACATTGCCTTATTGGTTGAAACGAAAGAATATTCTGCAATGAAGTCGGAACATCAAATACAGCAAGAAATTTTACTTGAATTTGGCTGCCGTGATGATTTAAAAATTTGGCGGCAGAATACCGGTAAATTATCATCTGGCTGCCGTTTTATATCTTTCGGGGTATTAGGCGGGGGCGATATTTCCGGGATTATAAAAGGCGGGATCCGTCTTGAAATTGAAGTAAAAAACGAAAAAGGAAAGCAGAGGCCAAGCCAAAAGCTATTTCAGAAAATGATTGAAGAAATGGGCGGGGTGTATATCCTCGCCCGGTCAGTTGATGATGTCAAAGAGGCTTTGAAGAAATTTATTAACATATAATTTTTTTTGTTTACATTTCTTAATTATAATTATACATTTAGTTTAGGGGGTTTTAAAATGTTGAAAATCACAAAAGAACAGCTTGAAAAAATTTACAGAGAAAACTCATTTAAAGAGGCTTGTGAAATATTAAACATAAGCAGTATGACCTTGTTAAAATACATAAAATTAGCAGGAATAAAGCCGAAAGGCAAAGGCAACCGCCAACCCAAAAAAAAGATTTTAATCATAGAGGAGTAGGACGATGGAAAAGGAAGGATTTATTGTTTACAAATCGTTTTACGAGCCGATAAAAGAATTATCACTTGAACATAAAGGACTTTTACTCGTCGCTATTTTCGAATATCAGGTAAATAACCGAATTATTGATCTTCCGTCCGAGTGTAGAATGGCTTTTAAATTTTTCAAAAATCAATTCGATTTAGATGTAAAAAAATACACTAAAATTTGCGAAAAAAGAGCCGCAGCAGGCGCAAAAGGCGGAACAAAAAAACGCGAAAATATCGCCAAAAAGGAAAGTAAAAACAATGATTTGCTAGCAAATCTAGCAAATGCTAGCAAATCTAGCAAAAGCAAGCAAAACCTAGCAAATCTAGCAGATAAGGAAAAGGAAAAAGAAAAGGAGAAAGATTTAGAGTATAAAATAGATACTGATTACATTGATAATAATTTTAAAAAAGAAAATAAAATAAAAGAAAAAAATTTAAATGAAAGTAATCAGTTTTTTAACCTGTTGCTGTCTGCGAAGAAAAACGTTGAACAATGCTATATCTGCGACGGGTTCAACATCGACTTCGACAACGACCCGTTTTTTAAACCGTATGCAAATGCAGACAGTATTTTACGCCAGTCCCTCAACTCTTGGCTGGTAAAAAATCATAAAAATCAAATGGTTGATAAAAACTTTATATGCCAGCAGATTACAAACTTTGCAAAAAGGCAAGGAAAATGGGGCGACCTCTTGGGGATTCCAAAAAACCTTCAACTAGGAAATAGCAACAGTAATATAAAGGGAGATGAAAAAAAATGACCGATTTCGGCGATATTTTTATGCGTGAGCTACAAAGTTGTAAATTTGCGATAGTAGATGGCGACAAAAAAGAAATTCGCGCCTACGCCAAAAAAAAGCGCCTTAACGGCGATTATAATATAAAAACTTTCAGAAATGATAAATACACGAAAATTTGGTTTTATAAGCCCTGGCAAAAGATGTCGGCAGATAAGGCCGAAAAAGTAGATATTGGTTGCCTGTATAATTCGCAGGGCTTGAGTTTTAGGCAATATCGATGGTTATGCGATAAAGCATTGATTGAAGAAACGCGGCCAAAATCCAAAATGAGCAGTCCAAAAGTTGAAGTCCCGGACGATTAAATAAAAATTTCGCTTGTAAAAAAAAACAGCCTGCTATCCTCAACGTATGGTTGTGCGTATTTTTTGCGCAAAATTCGCGTAAAAAAAATGCGCATACATCACCGGGTGAACTGGAAATTTGCCGCGCCCTTGATTATCCGGGAAAGCCTAAAAAAATAGCCACTTGCTTTTTTTGCCAAAACATTTATTCTGTAAAAAAAATATAGGGGGTTGTGTCTTGGCTAATCCAGAAACATTGGTTGATTTACGTACACGGACGCCAGAAGAACGGCGGCGCATTGCGTCGGCTGGCGGTAAAGCGTCGGTTATTGCGAAACGAAACAAGAAAACGTTATTGCAGATTGCCGAAATGCTGCTTAACAGCAAGCCGAGCAAAGATATTGAAGAAAAATTGAGGACGATGGTGCCGGGAATCGACGCAAAAGACGTAACATATAAAACCGCCATGGTTTTCGGGCAGATAAACGCAGCCGCAAAAGGAAATACATTTGCGTTTCAGCAAATCCAAAAAACTATCGGCGAAGAGCCAAAAGGCGACCCGACAAAAGAAGATAAGATTGATGAGCTGTTTACGAAATTAGAGGGTAAATTTAAAAAATGAATATTGACGCCCTTTATACTCCTAAACAGCAGGAAGTTTTGAAATTTTATTTTAATAACGATTTTTTTATGCTTTTTCTGCACGGGGCAAAGCGTGCCGGCAAAACAATTTTAGATATTGATTTATTTTTAAACGAGCTGCGAAACGTGCGCAAACGTGCCGCAATGCAGAATACAACGCGCCCGCAGTATATTTTAGCCGGTTCTTCAATCGGGTCAATCCAGCGTAACGTTATCAATGAAATTGAAAACCGTTTCGGGCTTTCAATCCGTTTAAGCAAGTTCAATACGTTTACTTTGTTCGGGGTTCAGGTTTGCTGTTTCGGCCACGATGATATTGGCTGTTTGTCGGTAATTCGCGGTATGACTTCTTGGGGGGCTTTCATAAACGAGGCGACAATGGCAAATCGGGAAGTATTTGACGAGATTATTTCCCGATGTTCTGGCCCAGGCGCGCGCATTTTATCAGATACAAACCCGGCTGACCCGCTCCACTGGCTAAAATGCGACTACATCGATAAGGCTGACGGAAAATACATTGCGGCCTATCATTTCAAGCTTGACGATAATACTTTCCTTGATCCGAAGTATGTTGAAAATATCAAGAAAACTACGCCTACCGGTATGTTTTACGACCGCAATATTTTGGGCTTGTGGGTAACGCCCGAGGGTGTCGTTTATAAAGACTTTGAGGCAAAGCAGCATATTGTTGATAATTTGCAAGGCATAAGCTTTGACAAATTTTTTGCTGGCGTTGATTGGGGATACGAACATTTTGGATCAATCGTTGTCTTCGGCCAAGCCGGAAATGATTTTTATTTGATTTTGGAAATTGCTGCGCAGCACGAAGATGTTGATTCCTTTTGGCTGCCTAAGGCGAAGAAAATCGTTGAAATCTTTGGTAATATAGTTTTTTACTGCGATTCCGCCCGCCCCGAGTATGTTCAGAAGTTCCAAAATGCCGGATTGCTGGCCACTAATGCGAATAAGAATGTTTTAGAGGGAATAAGCGACGTTGCGCGCCTGATTAAAAGTAAACATTTCTTCGCATACAGAAATGGGCTTGTCAATTTCGAAAAAGAGATATATTCGTATGTATGGGACGAGAAGAAAGACGAGCCGATAAAGAAGAACGATGACACATTGGACGCGGTTCGCTATGCTATACACTCGGAAATTTGCGACATTGACAAGATTATTTCAATCGAGGGGCTAAATTTATGATAATTTCGGAAAACACAGATTTAACGGCTGGGAATGTTCAAGACTGGATTGCAACCTTTAAAAATGCGCCGGAGCAGCAGCCACGCTTGCGGAAATTAGGGCAGTATTACGATAATAAAAATCCTATCGTTAAAAAAGGCGCGGCCAAAAACCGCCCGAATTATAGCATACACATCGGCGTTGCCTCGTATATTACCGACGTACAGACGGGGTATTTTTTGGGCCGAGGGGTAGAGTATGACTGGAAAGAAAAAGTTAATGCTGACGGAAATATAACCGAGCCGAACGAGTTTAAGGACACATTAACCGAAATTTTTGCGAATAACTTTGAGCCAGAAGAAAACTACGCGATTGCTAACGATATGTCTTGCTACGGCATAGCGTTTGAAGTCGTGATGATTGATGACGCAATATCGTCTCCTGATATTAAGAAAAAATTAAGATTTACAAAATTAGACCCGGAAGAAACATTTTTAGTTACTGACAATAGCGTTCTGCATAGACCGGTTTGCGTAATCAATATGTATCCGAGTGCTGAAATTCGGGGCGTTATCAGGTGGAAAGGCTATGTTTACAGCAAAGACCAAATCATTCCGTTTGACCTTAACGGGGCAGCCGTTGAACTCAAAGAGCCGATAGACCACCAGTTTAAAGATATACCGGTTGTTATTTTCAAAAATAATTATGATGAAATCGGCGATTATGAGCCGGTTCAGGATCAGCTTGACGCTTTGGCCTTGACTTTTTCGAATGAAACGGACGACCTGCAAAGTATTGCCAACGCTATTTTGGCAATTTACGGGGCAATGGCAACCGATGAAAAAGAGATTGACGCTATAAATAAAAACAAGGTTGCAAAGCTGCCGAGCGACGCCAAAATGGAATTTGTCGTTAAAAACGTTAATATTGACGCTGTAAAACATCATATTGACCAAAACTTAGATCTGATTTACCAAATTTCAAAAACGCCAGATTTAACCGATGATAAATTCAGCGGCCAGCAATCTGGTGTTGCTATGCAGTATAAACTTTGGGGAATCGAACAGTGTCGCGTAACAAAAGCTCGTTATTTCCGGCGCGCTCTCTATCAGCGTATAAAATTGCTCTTGCAGATTATTTCGTTAGCGGAAAACAGAACGATTTACGATATTTCTCAAAAAATTGACTTCATTTTTTATAAAAACCTGCCGCAAAACGAAATGGACATTATTGACGCAGCCTATAAATTGCAGGGGCTTGTTTCAACGCGCACCTTGCTGGAGCAGATTCCGTTTGTTAATGATGTGGATTTTGAAATTGAAGAGCTGGCAAAGGAAAAAGAGGCAGAGGCGGCCGCCTTTGCTGCATATAATGAAACCCCGGAAAATTCTGACGAGGCCGAATAATGGGATACTGGCAGGAACGAGCGCGGGAAAGCCGGGAGCAGCTTGACAAGATTGAAAAAAGCTCGTTTCTGCGCCTGAATAGTTTGTTAAACTCAAGTATAAAAGAAATCAATAAACAGATTGATGATTTTGACCTTGAAAATATTGACGAGCGTTTAACCAGCCGCCAACGTAAAATTTTGTTAAATCGTTTGAAAAAAACAGCTGATTACGATAGCCGCGATGAATATTTGAAAAGGCTTTATCGAGAAGACGCAAAACTTTATCAGATTGACCGTTTGCAGCAGCTGCGAGCCGATTTACAAATTCATTTATCAGACATGACCCGGCAGCAAAGTCTTGAGCTTGAAGACACTTTACAGATAGCCGGAAAAATTGGCTATGATGTCTTTAAAAAATCCGCAGAACAGAAGTATAAAATCAAAATGCACGCCATTTCAAAGGCAACGCTTAAAACTCTTGCAAATCAGACTTGGACGGGTTCAATGAATTGGTCGGAGCGGATTTGGAAAGATAGAGCTGCGCTCGGGGTTGCTCTTGATAAGATTTTAAAACGCGATATAATTCAAGGGCGTGCTCTTGATAAAACAGCCCGTGAGATTAAAAATAAATTTCAGACTTCAACATATAACGCAATGCGGCTTGTTCGGACGGAATCAACTCACACCCACGAGCAGGCTGCAAAAGAATTTTATAAAGAAACGGATTGCAGCGAATACGAATTTTTGGCGCATTTAGACGACCGCACATCTGCAATTTGCACCGAGGAAAACGGAAAAATCCATAAAATCAAAGACGCCGTTGTTGGGGTGAATTATCCGCCTATGCACCCGAATTGTCGCTCTACGACTGCCCCCGTGATAAATATTAAAGCTCTTTATCGTAAATATGGGCTTGACTAAAAAAATTTTTTAATGCAGCATAAGGGCAGCTGACGAGCGTAAACGGAAATTATAGGGGTTTTTTTATGACTGATGAAAACGTAAACCAGAATAATAGCGGAAATGAGGGTACAGGCGCAGACGGAAACGGAAACGCTGAAATTAAATTTACCGCAGAACAGCAAAAAAAAATTGACGAGCTTATTTCGCAGCGTTTAAAAGCTGTTAACGATAAGCACTCAAAAGAATTGCAGGAACTGAACAGCAAACACAAGCTTGATCTTGATGAAGTTGAAAAAAAGGCGAAGATGACCGCGGAGCAGCTGAAACAACACGAAGAGGACAAGCTCAAGGCAGAGCTGGAAAGCCTGAAAAAGGAAAAACAGGAGCGCGAACATACTGACGCAATTGATAAGCTTTTTAAGGAAAGCGGAATCAATGCTAAAATTTCGCAAAAACTGTTTGCCGGTATGGAGTTGTCAATTGCCAAGGCTGAAATGCAGAATTTTAAAAAGGCTTTCGATGACGCTGTTTTGGAAGAGGTTAACAAACGCATAAATGCCCACACACCCAAAGGCGGATCGAATATAGAAAAAACGGGCGGTGATAATAACCCGTTTATTCAGACACGTAATCGATTCAATTTTCAACCTAAAAAATAAGGATTTTTTAAAATGGAACATACGATGAATTATGCTGAAAAGTATTCAGGCCAGATTTTAGAGGCCATTCAGCAGGGGGCGCTTACATCTCCGTTTATTGAAAGCAATGTACAGTGGCTCGGAGCAAAAACGTTTCACTTTACACAGATGAATACATCCGGCTATAAAGACCATAGTCGACATGGCGGCTGGAATAAAGGAATAATCACCCAGAAAGACCACGAATTTACGGTTAAACACGACCGCGATATTTCGTTTTTGGTAGACGCTGCTGATGTTGACGAAACCGCGCAGACCGCCGCAATGATGAATGTTACACGTTCGTTTGTAAACGATAATCAGATTCCTGAAATTGACGCATATACGTTTTCTAAAATTGCGTCGGCTGCGGAGACTGATGACTTGAGCGAAGAGGATGATTTGTCTACTTGGACAGCAGCAAACGTTTACACTAGGCTTGTAGGACTTCTGGGCAAAACTAATCTGAAACTTTACCGCCAGCGCGGAACGGTTGTCGGTTATGTCCGTACCGAAATTATGGATTTAATTGCGCAGTCAACCGAATTGTCTAAAACGGTTGAGATTGTCAACCTTGCGGGACCGATGTCCATTGAAACCCGCGTTGCAAAACTTAACGGCGTTCCGCTTATCGAAGTTCTGGCAACTGATCGTTTCTACGATAGTTTTAGCTTTGCCGAAGGTTTTTCTCCTATAGCCAGTACCTCAAAGGCAATTAACGTTTTGTTTGCGGCTTTGGATATGGTTCACACCGTGCCGAAAATTAGCTCAATCTATTACTTCGCACGTGGTACGCATACCGAGGGCGACGGGGATCTGTATCAAAACCGCTCTTTGTGGGACACGTTCGTTTTCCCGAACGGCTTGACCGGAAAGGTTGACAGCATTTTCGTTTCTAAAGACAAAACGGCATATTCTGCAGATTGACTGCCCGCCGTAGTCGGTACAGCTCAAGTTGGGGATTCAAAAGTGGGAGTTGTTTAAAATGGCATACAGTAAACATAATTGGCAAACTGGCGAAACAATAACGGATACCTTATTGAATAACATGGAAACCGGAATTGAAGAGGCTAATACAAGAGCAATGACCCCCGGCCCTCAAGGTGAAACTGGACCGCAAGGACTAGAAGGCGAGAAAGGGGATAAAGGCGATCCGGGGGAAGGGCTGACTGGTAGTCCCGTAACCGTCGCCGATGTATCAACCGAGGCCGACGCGGCTACAATTGCAGCAAAGCTAAACGAACTTATTGCGGCATTGAAAGCGCGCGGCATAACAAATTGATGAGGTGTAAAATGGTAGTGATGAGAAAAAACAACCGTATTGAAGTGGTTGACGAAAAAGACCGCAGACTTTATGAAAGTAAAGGCTATGCTGTCGTAAATACTGCACGAGCAAAAAAGCAGGAATCGGGCAACGGTGGGGATAATGCAAAGAAAAATCTTGAAAAAGACATTGAAAAGATTTTAAATTGATTTTGCATAAAAACGGTTACTGATTATTTTTTCATATTCTCCGCTGTATGTTTATTATTATAATTACCTGAAGTTCATTAAGTCTCGGACGGCAGTTTTTAGCTGCCGTCTTTTTTTGTATTGTCTTTTTTTTTATTCTGTATAAAATAAGGGTAAGAGGTTTTTTAATGGTTACAGAAGAACAGCGAGAAAGAATAAAAGGTTACGTCAAAATCTTAAATGCGATTGACGAACTTTCAGAAACGCAAGATTTTGAAGTTGACGTTGTAATTGATGAATGTTTAGCATATTGCAACCGCGACGACATACCGCTTTGTATGGAGAGGGTTGTTGCCCGTATTGCTGCAAATTATCTTGAAAACGGGTTAAATGCGCAAAAGGTTACGAGCTATAAGGAATTGGATATGTCCATTACTTATTCGGCCTCGGATAATGCTTTTGACGAGAAAAACCTTTTGCAGCGTTGGCGTAAAATTTTAGGGATAGAGGAAACGAAAGAAAATGACCCCACGAATATTTTGGAATGATACCGCCGCAGTATATAGGCAGCAGGTTGTTGCAGGGAATAGCGGCTACAGCAAGAACGAATTGACCGAGGTTTATATCGGTATAAAATGCCATTTAGCCGTTAATAATAGGCTACATCAAATTTATATTAAAGAGCAGGCAACGGCTGTAAATAAAGACTTTGTTTTGTTTTATTCGCCCCGATACCGTTTGCAGATTAACGATAAAATCATTATTAAAACGGCTGCCGGCGAAAATTTAGAACTTTATGCAGGACAAACCAAAATTTACACAATGACCGCTCAAACACAATGCTCGTTTGAGCCTATCGCGGAGGCTGCACGTGAAGTTTAAAGACGCAAAAAAGGTTTATTTGGAAAGAAAAAGCGCAATATCGGCTATTTTTGAAGATGTGGGCGATACTGCGGCTAAAACCTTTGTGGCCGAGGCTAAAAAAGAAACATCTGCGCAGAATCTCGTTAAAACCGGAAACTATCGGCGGAGCTGGACGGCAGAAGTTGAAAAATCCGGTTTGGACACGTCTGTTAAATGTATAAACGAGGCCGAATATGCGAGCCATTTGGAACATGGACACCGCATTGTTACCAGGACAGGCAGAGATACCGGAAAGAAAACGCGGGGACGGTTTGTTGGCTTAATCAGCATTAAAAAGACACAATCCAAAATAAAGCCTGTTATGACTGATTTATTACGGGGGGTTATAAAGTGAGTGATCCGGTAGAACTTGCACAAGCAATTAGTCGTACTCTTGGAAATTTGCGTTTTCAGGAAAAAGACGTTAAAATATTTTTCGGCCGCGTTCGTTCGGTTGAATATCCGTTTATGGTGGTGTATTTCCCGCTTTTTACGAGCAGCACAGCAGACCAAAACTTTTATGCAGATATACACGCCGAAATTGTAATTGAATTTGCTTACGCCGCGGAAACCGACGATATAGAGCTTTATGAGTTCGCCGATTCAATCATAGAGCCGTTAAAAAAAGGCTTGCAGTATAAACGGCACGAAAAAAGCTATATTATTACCCCGAATGATGATTTTGAACATCGGATTGTTGACGGTTATTTGCAAATTTCATTTTCCGCGAATTACCAAGTTGACACTGCCGATAAAATTGCGTACGATAACGCTGAAAAAATGGAAACCTTGAATTTAACTTTTGAAAGTGAGGATTGAAATGGCAGGACAAGGACAGCCGAGTTTCGTCATCGAATTTCACAGAAAAGCCGTAACAGCAATTACCCGCTCCCAGCAGGGAATTGCCGCGCTTGTTCTGAACGATGAAACGCTATCGGAAAATGTTAAAACTTATGCGACATTTTCCGACGTAAAGACTGATGAAGTTGACGCTAAAACTTATAAACTTTTACAGATGTGCTTTTTGGGCGGTCCGTATAAAGTAATCCTGATTAAACAGCAGAAAGAAATTGCGGACACTGTAGCATTGCTTAAAAAATTGCGGTTTAATTATCTGGCTATGCCTGAGGCTGACGCTGCCGGTATGACAGCAATTCAGGATTATTTGGAGAAAGCCCGGAAAAGTCTTGACGCGTTCGGAAAGGCTATTTTTTACAAGCCGACTACCGAGGCAGACAGCCAGCGCATTATTGAACTTGACGGCTGCGAAAATCTTAAATTGAACTTTACCGGAACAGAAGAATCTTATACAGGTGCAGAATATACCTGCCGTATTGCGGGCATTTTGGCGGGCTTGTCTGATACAATTTCGGCAACTTATACCAAGCTTGATGAAATCGTGTCTTGCGATATTTTGGAAGATCCGGACGCTGCAGCCGACGCAGGGCATTTGATTCCGCTGTTTAAAAATGGCGAGTATAAGCTCGGCCGTGCAGTTAACAGTTTGACGACATTGACCGACGGCGTAACGGCTGATTTTCAGAAAATCCGCATTGTTTCAACTCTTGACCTTATAGCCGAGGATATTGTAACAACTTTCCGCGATAGCTATGTTGGCAAATATGTTAACGATTATGCGAATAAAGTTCGTTTCTGCGGAGCAATCAACTCTTATTTGCAGGGCTTGACGCCGGAACTGCTTGACGAGAATATGACTAATAAAGTGTCCGTTTCATACGACAAAAATAAGGCATATCTTGAGGGGCAGGGCATAAGCACGGCAGATATGACAACACAGCAGGTTTTACAGTATAACACCGGTTCGTATGTAGGGCTTGACGGCTCTTGTGCGCCTACTGATGTTATGGAAGACCTTGACCTTGACTTTAATTTATTTGAGGAGGCTTAAACTATGGCAGGAGAACGCGCGCCGCTGGTCGGCACTTGGGGCAAGGTTTGGCTTGACGGGGAAGAGGTTGCAAAATTCTCTTCAATTACCGCCAGTGTCCAAAATAACTATGCAGAATATTACGAGGGGCTTGACCTGAAACGTACCAAAGTTTCACATCAAGGAACGGGAACAGCAACCATTCAAGAGGTTTATTCGACTTGTGCCAGTATTTTACAAAAATACCTGGCTAAGGGTGAAGAGCCGCATTTCGTAATTGAAACGAACTTGAAAGACCCGGGAGCTGCAAACGGCCAGCAAGAGGGCTATACCATTAACGAGGTTTCTTTTGATGAAGTCCCGTTTTTGGCTATGACGAAAGGCGAAATTATCGAAAAGGATTTAAATTTTGCTTTCCCGCCGTCAAAAGTTCAGGTAAACGACCAAGTTTTTAACGAGGCTGAGTAATGGATATTGAAAAATATTTAAAAGTGATTGAGGCCGAAAAAAAACGGCCAGAAGAAAAACATATCGTTCACATTAAAAGCCTTGATGAAGATATGGAGATCAGAACGTTAACGCATAGCGAGCGCCGCGACCTGATTTATTCCCAGCGAATTAAAAAGGTTACAATCGGCGATATGCTGACGCCTGAAATGATTAAAACTATTTATTCTTGTATGGACTTAAAAAAAATTGCAGTCCCTGCAAAAGAAAAGGGTTTAATCCAGTCTTATTATGATATTATCGAATATCTGTTTAAACCCGATGATATTGCGGATATTATTTTGAAAATTTACGAAATCAACGGAATGTCAACGCCTAAAAAAGACGACGACCCCGTGGACGAACTAAAAAACTGATTAAAACGGACGTCAATTTGTTTTTGGCGTCCTATTACCTTGAACGGGGGATTGACCCGAACAAGGTATTATCTTTAAAACCGGTTGAGCGCGATTTTTATTTGGCCAGCGCTTTGTTTTGGTGGGAGAAAAAAGGCAATGGCAACCTTTGAAGATGTTTTACGATTACGCGATGAAGTAAGCGGCAAGCTGGTTAAAATGGCTGCCGGTATGGATAACTTTGACAAGAAGACGAAAAAAACCTCGTTTTCTTTGGAAAAGTTCGGGAAAATTGCGAAAGATGTAGGACAGTGGGGGCAAACGAGAATCGCGCTGCCGCTTATTGCAGCAGGCGGGGCAATGGTTAAGCTTGCTATGGATATGGAGAACACGCTTTCGGTTTTTGAAACGCTGCTCGGCAGTGCCGATAAAGCCCAAAAAATGGTATCCGATATTCAGAAGTTAGCAGCTGAAACCCCGCTTGAAACGAGAGGTTTAACCGATAATGCGAAATTGCTCTTAAACTTCGGTTATAGTGCCGAAAAGATTATTCCTGCGCTGCGTATGCTTGGCGATTTAGCCGGCGGAAACAAACAAAGGTTTGACAGCTTGGCGTTGGCCTTTGCGCAGGTTCAGGCGTCCGGTAAATTGATGGGACAAGACCTTTTGCAAATGGTTAACGCCGGTTTTAACCCGCTTAAAATTATATCGGAACAAACCGGTATATCTATGTCGCGGCTAAAAGATAGAATGAGCAAGGGAAAAATCTCGTTCGAGCAGGTAGAAAGGGCGATGATGAAAGCCACATCGGCAGGCGGAAAATTCTACGGTTTAATGGAAAAACAGAGTAAAACAGCGTCGGGCCGTTTATCAACTTTAATTGATAACGTCGAACTTCTTGGAATTAAGCTCGGAACAAAGCTATTGCCGCACGTTTCAAATATCATCGAAAAACTTATTGTTTTAGTTGATAAGTTTGATTCTTTGGACGATTCAACGCAAGATTATATTTTGACCGCCGGCGGCATTGCAATCGTCGCCCCGACCGTAGTCGGCGCGCTTGGCTCAATTGCAACGGCATTAACAGTTATTGAAAAACACCCGGTAATTTTCACGATAACTAAAATTGTGGCGGGGTTGACTGCTTTATATAAAATTGCTGAAAAGACCAGCGAAATTTTAACAAATATGTTTAACAGCGGTTCAGAGGGCAGAGGATTTTGGGAATCAATCGGCGGTGCTTGGTCGGGTGATTATGCCCCGAAAGAAATTAAACCTACCGTAAAACCTCTTATGCCGGGGGAAACAATCGAAGACCGGATTTTGTCAATCAAAGCCGATAAATTCGCTTATGGCCAAACAATTGAGGATAGGTTTAAAGACGTTCAGGCCAAAGAGCCTATTGACAAGCAAGTACAGGGCTTTGTTAATCGAATTGCTGGCGCATTTTCAGATCAATCTCGTTATGGAAAAGATATTGCGAAAATATCAGCAATGCAGAGGCCAACGCAAAATACGACAAATAATACTACGAATATGACCAATAACTTTACTTTAAACGGCACAGTTCGAGAAGAGGCGGACATTGAAAAAATCGGGCAGAGCCTCACAAAACAGTTACAAATGGCTTTCAGTAATACGGGGAGTTTCTAAAAATGGCTAAGCGTATGACAGTTTATTTTCACAATCAGACGCGGGGCGAAATTTTAACGCTGCCGATAAATCCGAATGAAATTGCGCTGCCGGCTGAAATGAATTTGACGCAGCATAATGTAATTGATTTCGGGGAAGTAGCAATAATCGGAGACCGTCGTTGCAAGACATTGACGATTAACAGCATTTTTTTAAATGATGACGCTTTGGCCAATACTGATACGACATATACGAATTTAATCACCGGAGCAATCAATAATATCATCACACGGCAATCGGCGATAAGTAAAATTAAAACTTGGCAGGAAAAAAAAGACCTTATCCGTGTAGTCATTTCGGATTACTTTAACGAGTTGATGAAGATTCAGAGATTCGAGCCGGTTGTTCAGGAAAGCTGCGAAATAATTTTTTACCAGCTGGACTTTATCGAACACCGCGACCCGACAACCAGCACGGCTGTTAATTCCGTTTTATCAATTCTTGCCAGCGGTTTAACTTCTCGTTCGTCTGTTCGTGCATTAGCTGATACGGTTTTGGCCAAATCAAGCGATGATTTATATTCAATTGCAACTAAATACACCGGCGATAGTGCGAACTGGACATCTATTGCGGAAAAGAACGGTTTGGCTATTGACAGCGATATTGCCGGCCAGATTTTAAAACTATGAGGCGCGACGATGAGAATTTACCGGAACGGCAAGGAAATTTTAACAAAAACGTATATTCGCTGGGGCGGAGATTATCAGCAGGCAGCCCGTACGCTTTCATTCGTATATCTACCTATGGAAGAAAGCACACGCGTAGGCGATAAAATAACGATGTATGACGATAACAATAATTTATTGTTTCAGGGTATGGCATACATAACGAATTATAACACTACGACTAAAAAATACGAAGTTGATTGTTACGATTTATTAAATAATTTATTGCGCAGCACTGCCTCGGGGCGCTATGTAGGAACAGCAACCCAGATATGCGCGCAAGTCTGCAACGTCTTAGGTTTGACAAGTTTAATTACGTTCGGCCACACAAACCAACAAATCATTGCTACCGGTGATTTAACATATTATGAAGTTTTGGCCAAATCGATACGGAAAGATTTAGACTTGCCGGTTTATAATATCCGCGCGCTCGGTTCAAACGTTTATCTAGACTTGCCAAGCGATATTTTAACCGTGGCTAATTTAAGCAGCGATACTAATATACGCGAAGCCGAGTATTCGGAAAATATTGAACAGATGATAAACCGCATTGTTATTGTTGATGACGAGGGTTCTGTTTTGACGACTAAAATGAATCAAGCCGATTTACAGAAATTCGGATTGTTTCAGGAAGTAGAAACGGAACGTTACACGGAAGACGACGTTTTAATTTTGCCGGAGCTGCACGGGGTTGATAAAACGGGGAGTATAATCATAAACGGCGATGTAAAATGTATCACTGGGAAAAACGTTTTAATTGCAGAGCCAAAAACGGGCTTTGTTGGTAAATTTTTTATCATCAACGACGAGCATACTTGGTTTGATAACGTCCACGAAACACGCTTGGGAGTTGCTTATAATGGCTAAGGGGGAACGCTGGGAAACCCAGCTGTATAAAATGATAACGGAGCAAAACCGGAAAATGCTTAAATCTAGGGCATTGGCCAACGTCGGCATTGTACGGAGCCTTAAACCGTTAACGGTACGTTTTCACGAGATTGATTTTAGCGTTGAAAACGACACCCTGTATTGTAATGAATTATTGCTTGACGAAAATATAAACCTTGATGTTGACGGAGCTATGGCAGGACAACAAAACATTCAAGGAATGGCCCCGCAACCGTGGATTGCTCAAGGTTCGCCAAATGCAGACTATACCGCTATAATTTCCGGCACAATACCTGATTTTATCAAAGAATTTTATAATTACTTCAAACAATGGCATAATAGGTTTATTCTGCACGTTGGCGATTTAGTCGCGGTTCAGAAAATCGGAGAAAATAAAATAATCGTATTGTCAAAAATATCAATGGTTGTTAAAACAGAGGGAGAGGGCACAAATGGCAACGAATGATTTTCCTTTTATTCCGCAAAATTTAACTATTGATGATAATATACAGCCGGATGTAGCAATAAGCGCCGACACGCTGCCTATTTTTGCCGAGTGGGCGTATGATTATGAAAAAAAGGAATTAAAGCTTAAAAATAAAATGCCCTATCTGGTTTTTAAAAATGACGCGCTGGAAATATGGATTTGGAAAGCATTACACCCGGAAACGGAGTTGTTTGCATATTTAGCCTACACGCCAGAATACGGAAACGAGTTTAATAATTTGATTGCGCGCTTTGTTAATTCAGATGTTCGAAAATCAGAACTGCAACGAATTATCACCGAGGCGCTAATCTGCAACCCGTATATTTTAAGCGTTTCAGACTTTATTTTTAATCAAACCGGCAGCGTTATGAATATTCAGGCAACCGTAACGACTGTTTACGGCAAATTGACAACAACCTTGACACGGGAGCTTATGCAATGAGTTTAAAAGATGATTACGTTGCGGATATGAACGCACGGCTAAAACTTCAAGAAAATAAAACCGAGGGAACGTTCGGCCAAGATATTATCGGGGCCGTGGGTTATGAGTTTTCAGCTGTTCAAGAAACGCAGATTGACACTCTTTTGAATAGAGCTTTTGCAACGACCGCAACCGGCGACGACCTTGATTTATGCGGGGCAGATGTAGGGCTTGACCGTAAACAAGCGACGTATGCGACTGTTCCGGTTAGGGTTGAGGGGTATCCAAACCAAATGGTTGGGACCGATGTAAAAATTACATTTAGCAATCTTGTTTTTACCTGCACCAAAAATAAAAATATACCAGAAGAGGGGTTCGTTGACGTAACATTTAAATGCGATTCGCCCGGTGTAGACGGTAATGTTGACGAGGGGACCGTTTTTGATTTCGTAGGCAGCTATTACGGGCTGACTTCTGCGGTTGCTACCGGCGACGGCGCAGGCGGGACGGACAAGGAAAGCGACGACGATTATAGGGAAAGAATTTTGTTCAAAATTCGCTCCGAGGCCAGCTCCGGCAATAAAGCACATTATCAATTATGGGCTGAAAGTGTTGACGGGGTCGGCAAAGCTATTATTTTGCCGCTGTGGAACGGAAACGGCACAGTCAAGGTGTTAATCTCTACCCCGGATAAAACTGACCCTACAGAAGAGCTTTTACAGCGCGTTTCCGATTATATCGAAGACAATGCGCCTATCGGGGCGACTGTAACAGTTGCAAGTGTTGATTATGTTGATGTTGATATTGTCGCGGATTGTGTAATTGATAGCAGCGGCAGCACAACAACCGTTAAAGCAGAATTTACGGAATTATTGAAACAATATCTTGATACGGCAGATTTAACGGTGTCATACTTGCGAATGTCTGACTTGCTGTTTAACTGCCAAGGCGTCGAAGATGTTACAAATTACACTATGAACGGCGGCAAAGTATCAATAAACCTTTCAGAAACTCAAGTTGCGCGAGCTGGTTCAATCACGATAAACGAGGCTTGATATGGAAATTAAGAGTAAATTACGCACAGATATTCCCCGCTTTGTCTATGAGATTAAGCAGCTGAAAGATATTATTGACGCTATACAGCCTGAACTTGACGAGCTGCACGAACAAATGTATCAAATGCGTTATGACGTTCATATTACTACAACCAAGTTAATATCTCGGTTCGAAGAGCTTTACGGAATTGTGCCAGATGATACAAAAACGGACGAAGAACGAGTTGCGGAAATTCTGAATAAACGAAACTTGAAACTTCCGTTTACTTGGGACAGGTTAAATAATTTAATTCAAATCAATTATGGAACTGATTACGAGATTTTGTACGATTGGTCAAATTATGTGCTTGAAATTTTATGTTTGGATAATAAACTAAGGGTAGATTATTTAATCGCGGCAATTGAAAAGGCTAAACCAGCCCATCTGGCTTTATTGTGCAGCCTTTTGCTGGACAGCATGGACGTTATTATTGATGATAAAACAATAATTATTTCCTATCTTATCCGGCGTTGCGGCACGTTTTACGGGGGAACTGATCTGATATGATTACAAAGACATTTCAAAAGTCAATTGCTGATTTTATGTTAAATAAAATATCCGGGGTTAAACTTATCGTAAACGACCAGGAGCGGGAAGCTGTCATAAAAAATAAACAGGTGTTCAATAATTATATGGTTGATATATACGTTGACGTGTCTTTTACGAGTTCAAGCGATATTTTGAACGGCATAAAAATCTATGACGGCAGCGGGTTTTTGCTTGCGCAGGAGTTACCGAATTTAAGTTATAATGTGCAGCAGGCAACGTATTTATATCGGTTAAACGTCCTTTCGAATAAAGAAATTTTGGAGTAAGACAATGGCATACAAAAAAACAGAGTGGAAAGATCAAAACGTTGAAAATCCGCGTACATATTTGGTTAGAGATAACGGAGACAGTACAGTAACATTAATGGACGCGTTCGGCACTGTTACCGAACTCGGAACGCCGGTTAATGCTGAAAATATGAATAAAATCGAAGACGGAATCGCTAACGCCGTTGATAAAAATTCAAATCAAACAATTACGGGGACAAAAGTTTTTAATGGAGCTGCGCCGATAAAGTTAGGAAAAGCGGGCGGCACATATACAGAGGTTCAATTTACTTCTGACGGTTCAGCTAGGCTTGGAGGTTTGCGAAACATTAGAGAGGGCAACTCTGATAATATGCAGATGTATGTTGCGTCCAAAGACGGCGCCAGTATCCTTGGCTCAATCCAGTTAAATAGAGATGATAAGAACGGTATATTGGCAACTGCCCCCCACCCTGCCGCGTCTACCAATTATAATAATCCTGCAATTATGACCGCAGGGAGAGCTGCTGACCCGGCGCAAAACTTTAATCTTCTGCACCGCTCCGGAGATGAAACATTTAGCGGAGTTAAAACCGTACAATCAAATAATCCGCGTTTTGGTCTTAAACATACCGAGATTGACATAACAACGAATCCGTCTGCTGAAAAATCAACAAGGATTTTCTTTGCAGATAAAAATAATAAATGGACTGCGGAAATATCGAATTACCAAAAGACAGATGGACAGATATTAACACAAATGACCGCTAATAATGGTACTGCTGGAACTGCCTCATTACAAATAATTTGCGATAAAAAAGGCAATAAATATGGGACTTGTCCTACACCGGGAGCGTCTGATAATTCAAATAAAATAGCGAATACAGAATGGACTAATGGCCGCATAACGTCTATTATGAATAAAAAGTTACAGGTGGTTTCAAGCTTGCCCTCAAGCCCCGCTGCTGATACGTTCTACTTTATCCCGGAGGATTAAAATGACAGTTCACATCGGGAGCAAAATTTATACGGAGTATAGAAAATATACGTATGCCAGCTTGACAATGCCCGTTTTGGCAGCAAACGGCACTGTTGGCGGCTCTTCATACGCTGCTCGTGCCAGTTCTGAATTTTCTGGCCATAATGCGTGGAAAGCCTTTAACGGGACAAATACAAATCAAGCTGATTGCTGGGAAGCTAATACGAGAGACACGCAACAATGGCTTGAGTTTTATTCTCCTTATACGTTAGAGCTTAGTACCATTAAAATTACGAATAGAAGAGAAGAATACGTTACCGTTTTTAATCCTATTCTTGTTACTGGGTCAGTATACGGGAAAAACTATTTTGAAATAGGACGTATAACGCCCCCGTCGGCTACTCAAGACGCACAATATACATTAACGGTTAGCAGCCCCAAAAAAAAGCGTTGCAAATACATAAGGTTTCAAACCACAAGCGACGGCACCCTTTTGGGCGACGGCGCAGCCAAACCAAATTTTGGCCGAATTGAATTTACCGGGAAAAAGGTTACAGGATCAATAAACGGATCTGCGTCTGATTATGATTACACAGTTTTTCACGACGGAGAATTTGAGGACATTTATTTTGGCAAAACTAAAATCGACAAGATTTATAAAGGCTCAACTCTTGTTTATGCCTTAACCGTTCCAGATACAAACTTTTTAAAACAGCCTGATTTTGCAAAAGCAGTGCAATTCAATCAAGGTCAATCATATCAAGCAGATGTTGATTGCTGGTTATGTATAGGTAGTAACCGAACAGGAGCTAACGACCCGTATTTGGAAATATGCCCAGATTCTAGCTTTGGTGGTAATACCGTTAGAGTATTTATGATGACGCAAATGGCGGGCATTTCCTATCCTTGTGGCGGAACAATGATTCCGTTAAAAAAAGGTTGGTGGTATCGTTCAATCAATTTAGTTACTGTTCTTTTAAAAATACCTTGCGTAGTAACAGGTGGAAAAGTTCCATACAAGCACCGGAATGGGTTAACAAAAATGCCGGACTACACAACTGGCGTATCTGTTGCGCAAAATTCTGTTACACAAGCGGCTACTGATATTTGGCTGTATAGCAGAGGCGATGCCCGCAAGATAGAGGTGGGAAAAACATCGTCAACATTTACAATATTTACAACAATTGCCAATGGCGTATTTTCAGCAACCGCAGAACCATCAACGTTGGTTTTCATTGAAAAAGGTTTGTACTACCGTACAACAGGCACGGAAAATAGATTTTACAAATGTTTGGAGTGATAAGAAATGGCAAGTTATCAATTATATTGCTTAAAGCCTGATTACTTTACGGGAGTTAGTGGTTGGGCTAATTCGTCTACAAACGACCAGTGGCTTATAAAAAACAGAGGTACAATAGTTAAATATAATAATTCCCGTGATTTATATGTTACAAGTTTACAGCATAACAGAGATGAGCCGCACGGGGCTTTTATGGCGTTTATTCAGAAAAATATAAATATTGCTGTTACAAATGACCGAGGCGATTCAACTTATTTTCAATGCAAAGGAGTTTAAAAAATGCAAATGTATTCTAAAATTATAAATGAAAAAACGAACGAAGCCCAAGTTGGTTTCGGTGATAATAAGGAGTATTTTGAAACTCTTGGAATGGAACTTAAAGAAGTTGAGCAGTGCAGGACTTCGGGCCGGTGGTATTTAAAGGGCAAAATGCCGGCAGAAGAAAAGGCAGCAGATTTACGCGAAACCAGAGATTTTATGTTATCAAGCCTTGACTGGCGTTTTGACCGTTACCGGGAGCAAAAAATACTTGGAATTGAAACGACAGATTCGGAGCAGGATTTTATTGACCTTTTGCAATATAAACAGTATTTGCGGGATATTACAAAAGATCCTGCTTTCCCGGATATTCAGATTAAAACTTTTGAAGAGTTTAATACGAATAAGGGATAAAATATTTTTCGCCGAAAGTTATTTCTGCTTTTTGACCGGCTCCGATAGGAACAATTATTGAAGTTTTATCTTGCGAATCGTAGAAAAAACTTCTTGCAACTTCTACCCCGTCAATAGTTACAGTATAAGTCCCTTTGCCGGTATTTATGACAGATAATATACCGGCAGAGGGGGCAGTAAAGGAATTTCCTATTGTCTGTTTTTTAGCCACATCAAGCTTAAAACTATTCATAATAGACGTTATGCGGCTGTAATTTTTTTATTGATTGACTTTTAGCGAATAAAGGTTTTAAAATTCATCTTGTCATATAATTTAAGGTAAAAAATATGCCACGTAGTAAAACATCGGATATAACAAACGAGTTCAAAAAAATGCGGAAGTGCAAAATTATTGAACTTCTTAAATCTCCGGACATTGATTTAACCGATGAAGAGCTGAACATATTTCTTTTGCGCCTGAATTATTACAACGACGGCGTGAGTGAAAAGGTGGAAAAATGCCCGCGCAGTGTTACCACTATTTTTATGAACGTCTTAAACAAGATTAGGGATTTTAAAAATGAAAAACGAGAACAGTAATTTGACGGGGAATCGGTTTAATTCCGGCAACTCGTCGACGAGTAAGCATTACAGCAAGGACACAAACAGTAGTTGCGGCAATGCGCAAATCAAAAATTCGCGAAACGTCAATATTGTCCACATGGACGCTAAGGTTTTGGTGTATACCTGGCTTATTTCGTTTTTGACGGTTCTGTTTTTGGCGTGCGCGGGCTTTCTGATTTTAGACGGCCGAATTGATTCTAATGCCGAAAAGATTAACACGATTGTTTTCGGCTTGTTACAGGAAAGCACTAACGTCATACCGGATTAACTTGCCTAATTTTCGCGCAACTTTTGCGTATCTAATGTTTTACATCTGTTAACATCGTAATCCAAGCGAGGGATTGCGATGTTTTATTTTACTACACTACAGCTTGCCCTCTTGCAATATATTGTTGAAAAAGGGACGGCAAGCGATGACAGATTTTAATAATTTTAATTACCGGGAAATTAACGCAACACAAAGTAATTTTATCGGCTTTGTGAGCAACGGAAAAATTTATAATTCTTTTAATCAGCAAATCGGCGTTACGAACGATGAATACAAGAAAGCCATAGACACGGCTAAGGATTACGAGCAAATCCTTTATGATAAGGGCATTTTGGAAAAGCCTAAAACGCCGGAAGAAATGAGCAAAGAAACGCAGAAAGTTTTAAAAGACACCCAAGCGATGATGTTGGAGATGTCGAACGCTTTGGCTGCCTTAAATGATAAAGTCGTAAAATTAGAGGAGAAAGAAAGCAATGCTAAACAAACAGCTAATACTGAACGTAGCGAGCCGCTTTTTAAAACCCGAAAAAGCCCAGATGTTAAGCCGGGCGTATGATGTTGCGACGAACATTTTGCAGGGTTCAAATAATCCGCAAGAGGTTTTTCAAAAAGCAGGTATTGACCGAGCCAGTTTTGAAAAAGCCAAATCGTTATTAAATCACCCTTTGGCGGGTTGGGCAATCCAAAAACTTGGCTGCAATAAAGATGATTTATTGAAAGGCATAAACACGGCCGAAAGTGTTTATGATACAAAAGAGTTTAACCCGCAGGCAGAACAAGCCCCTGCCAGCGAGTTGGATCGGTTGAGGGAAAATCTGAAACGGATCAAATAATATCGGGCTTTAATAAAGGATAAGATTATGGATAAAGAATCTTATAGTTGGGGCGGCATTGGCTTTTTGGCCTTGTTCTTCCTTATTGTTGTAGCTCGTAACGGCTGCGGCAATGGTTGGTTTGGTAACAGCTGCGGTAATTGCGGCGGGAACTGGGCCAGCGGTTTCGCCACCGGCGTAGGCGTACCGGGCTATGGACTTGGGTTCGAAGATTACAAAGCAATTTGTAATTCCGAAAAACAAGAAATTATAAACTCGGCGCGCACGCAGTATCTTGTTGAAGAACAGGCAAACCTCACCCGCGCAAATGATACGGCAAACTCTCGTATGATTGCGGAAAAAATTGATTTCTACGCATATCAAGGCTTGCGCGATCAGCTTGCCGAGGCACAGCGTAAAAATCTGGTTTTGGAAAATCAGCTGTATAATGACCGCAAGTTTGGCGAAGTTGATAAACAGCTGGCTGCCATTTCCTGCCAGATGTTGAAACGTCCTGACGTTACCGGTGTAGGGGCCGTTTGCCCGAATGCTGCAATTATTAACGGTTTGGGTATTACTGGCCTGAACAGCTGCGGTTGCGGCTGCAACGGAAACGTTTTGGCTTAATTGATTGCGAAAGGACAAGAGAATATGACTTGCGATATTTTGAAAATTAAAACAACTTCAATGACGGTTGCCGGCACGCAGTTAAATATAACCATTCCAAACGTTACGCTCACGAACGGGCAGGTTTTTCGCCTCTGCTTGGCGCAGGAGATTCCCGCCAATGCTGGCGTAAACCAGATTTATTTGGTAAATGGTTCTACTACAATCCCGGTATTTCAACCAAGTTGCCAGTCTGGAAATTATGCCCACGCCGATCAATTGCGCTGCGTTCGCTCTGTTTTAATGGTGTACGGAAATAACCCGGTTCACGCGTCTATTTTATGCCGCATTAAGCCGAGTTGTTTTCCCGTAGCTTTCCCGTCTGGTAACCAGACAGCAACGGCAACCGTCGCCACTACAGCGGCAACGGCCGAAACAAAGAGGGCTTAACTATGAGGGGGCTTTATTTAGTTTTAGGCTATATTCTGGGTAATGAATCAGCTCGGAAATGGTGTTTTGAAAATTTAAAAAAAGCCTCCGTCGTTATCGATCAGGAATTAGCTAAAATGCTGCCGCCTAAAAAAGCGGAAGTTTCTGACCGAAAAAGCGGAGACTGCGACGTTAAAAATATTCTAGGCGCATATAAGCCGGAATCAGAAACGGGGGCGCGTGATGAGTGAATTTAAAGAACTTATGGACGAATACGGCAGAAAAAGCGATATTGACGATATGGAGCGGTTAACAGATGTTATTGATAAGTTCACCCATAAAGTCAAAGAAGTTGCGCCGGAGCTTGAAAAAAAGTTTATTACAGAAGTCAAGCTATCAAATAAATGTATTCCGTGGGACAAGGAACAAGCCGAATATGCCGTAAAAAATATGCGGAATAAAGACGGGACGACCGGGGAACACTGGAGCTATGCACAGACAAGCGACGTAATGTCTAAAAAAGGATATGACTTTAATCCTGCCGAGTGGTTTTATGTTTTGAATATGGTTTATTCTGATCATTATTCACAGGATTTCCCGGTTGATACATACGTTAAACTTGCCTGCGATATTCTGACCGATGTAGACGCGCCTAAAAACGCTACGAAAAAAACCTATATTGCAAAACACTATTGACAAAGGCTTTTGTTTGCGCCTATGCTTTGTTAGACGCTGGGAGCTTTACGATATGGAAGATTTTACTTTGTGGGTGGCTAGTATCGTTGCGGGGGTGTGGAATATGTTAAACGAGGTTTATATAAGTATTCAAAGAAGTTTATGCTTGTTTATTCTCGGAGTAACATTTTGCTACGTCCCCGCAATTTTGATGAAACACTACGGCTATGATCCGGAAGTGTCAACCTGCTGTGGTTATTTATGCGGGGTATTATCTACAAAGGTTTATGATGTTTTGTCCCGTTGCCTTAGCGTTATTCCAGAGATTTTTGCGAAAAAGATGGGGGGAAAAGATGATAAAAATGGAAACGATAATTGAAAGGCTGGAGTTTCACGAGGGCTGCCGCCTTTTGCCGTATTATGACCATTTAGGCAAATTAACTATCGGTATCGGCCGGTGTATTGATACAAACCCGTTTACGCAAGAGGAATTACGAGCAATCGGAGATTGGAAACACGGAATAACCCGCAATCAAGCGTTAATGCTCTTGCGAAATGATGTTAAAAGGGTGATTGACTTATTGAACGGCTGGGAGTGGTTTCACGACTTGGATAATGAACGGAAATACGCGTTAATTGATATGTGTTACCAGCTGGGATTTACAAAATTAAATGACTTTAAAAAAATGCTATCATTTATGAAACAAAAAAAATTTGAAAGCGCAGCCTATGAGTGTTTACATTCGGTTTATGCGCAGCAAGTTCCAGCACGGGCGCAGCGTATTGCGCATTTAATTAAAACGGGCGTATGGGTTAAAAAATTAAAAGACTTGACAGCAAAATAAATCATTCTAGACTATAACTGTAATTTTTCTTTTCATCTGACCTGCTGCCCCCGATTTTTCGGGGGCTTTAATTTATCTATTGACGTTTTTTAATTTCTTCATAACAATTAAATGGGGGTAGATATGATTTTATATTATTTTCTTATGGGAGCGTTTTCCCGCCGGTGGTATGGCGGCGCGCTTGAAAAAATACCGGTTTTAAACAATAGGGCTTTACAAACCGGATTTATGATAGGTTTATTTTTGAACATTTATGTTGCAGATTGGCATAAATGGTTTGGGCCTCTTGTAATATCCTTATGGCTGCAATTTGAATTTTGGAGCCTGGGACACGGTTGTTGTTTTGATTTAGGAAACGGGGGAAAGCCTGACGAGGCCACAATAGCGCGTTACGAACAACGCTGGTATCATAAGCCTTGTGACTGGCTGGCAAAAAAACGTTTCTTCGGCTATTATTCAACCCGCTATGACTTTATGTATATGACTTTACGCTATACTTGCCCGATGATTCCGTTGATGTTTCTTGATTGGCGTTATTTTCTAGTAGGCAATGCAGCCGCGCCGATTTACCTTTTTTGCTGGGATTTATACAATTCTAACCTATGGCCTGAAAAATTGCCGTCTTGGGCTAATTCGCCGACAAAATGGGCCGAAATTATTTACGGAGGCGTTGTTTATGCCTCGTGTTATGCTCTCGGAGGCTTAAATTGAATAATATTATTAAAATTATAGGCGCTTTTCTTTTGTCTGCGTTAGTGTTTTATTATATAAGGTATAATTTAGCACAAAATAAAATATACGCATTAGAAAACGAAAAAAACACGCTTAAAACAGAAAATGCAAGACTGCGCCAAGAGGGCGAATCTTTATCACTTGAACTAAACCGGAGAAACGAAAATGTTAAAAAACTGGAACAAAGAGCCGCGGAATTGCAAGCAGCGGTTAAAACAGATACAAGCGGCTTTAATTGGAATTATGATATTTACGGCAATGCTGTTATTGTGCGGTTGCGCAACTCGTGTTTGTCCTGCGCCTATTGAGCCGGAGCCGATCAATTGCATACGGCATATTAAAACACCGGCCGATATGGCGGCTTGCTTGTCGGAATATGATTTAAAATATAATAGTTTACGAAATACGGCGGGGGATTAACCCGCCTTTTTTAGGGGTCAAAATGCTAACTTTCACGGACGCGTCATTCGACGATAAAAATAAAATTGCAGGTATCGGCATAGCAATTTATGACGGTATGAAATGGCATACAAAATCGTTATGGGTAAAATGCAGAACAATTAACGAGGCTGAACTTTGCGCGGTCCATATCGGCAGCATTTTAGCCGAGGGAAAAGGCAGATTTTTTACAGATAGCCAAACGGCAATAAGCTATATAAAAAATGAAATTAAGGATAAACCGCGCAGCCGTGAGCAATATATAAATCATAAACATTGTTTATTCTATGCGTATCAAATTAGACGGCGCGGGATTCTTCCTGAAAAAGTGAAAGCGCACCAAAAAAATTATCAACCGTTATCTATCGGGAATCGATTAGCCGATGTTCTGGCTGCTGACGGCCGGTCAAAATTTTATATGCAAATCAAACAAAATCAAAATCGAAAAGAGCGATAAAATAAGGCCAACCGGAAGTCGTTGCGGTTGGCCCTTGAGGTAATTCCTTTTTTAAGGGAGTATTGCTGTGTCCACAATACGCATATTATTATGGGATTTATTTTTGGTTTGTCAACAAAAATTTATTGAGTGTCATTAAATCAATCAAAGTAAAATTATCAGGGTCATTCCACCACGTTCTACATTTTGACGGAGTTCCCGGAATTATTTGACCGTCGCCCCAGTGGCCTCGTATATGCAGATGATAGCCCTCGGAAACTAACTGCAATAATGTTTTGCCTTGCTCTGGTTTTCTTCTGTCTTTTTCCCCGATAAATTCTTTCCCGTCCACATAAAGAAAAGAAAAACCGCCGCCGTGTTGCTCTTTTTTGTTCCAAAAATGCGCACTGATAACATCGCCGTCTTTTGCATTTTTAAGCGTATATTCAGTGTCTTTCAGCTGTTCTTCGGTGAAAACAAAACCTTTTTTATCAACGATTATTTTTTCCATAAATTTGCTCCCTGAAATACGAAAAATAACACTCTGGGCATTCTGCATAACCGAAACCGTTAGGCGTGTGGATTGTCCGGCTGGTGTAGCAATCTCCAA
>OJMH01000821.1_pt1 | contig 36810 bp, 27 predicted proteins | sample 1597111 | NCBI WGS metagenome assembly OJMH01 (sample SAMEA2452115, study PRJEB22498) | human gut metagenome | reverse complement strand
CCCGGCACCTACCGGCTCGACGTACGCTACCGCAATAATATCACCGGGGCGACAAGTCCCGTCTATTCACTGGAAATACGCCTCAAACCGGCATGGTACGCCACATTCCTGGCAAAGCTGCTCTACATGCTGCTGGCGCTGGCCGCCGTCCCGCTGTGGGGACAGCTTGCCGCCTTTGCGCTGGTCTCATTGATTGCGCTTTGCGTCATCCGTCCGATCGCCGCCCGCTCGCTGCGCGGCAATGTGGTCGCGACCAATGCCGACCGGCTGATCGGCGCCATGGCCGTCGTCGAAAAACGCATCAGCGCCCGAGAATGGGGCAGCGTGCGCATAGAAGGTAACGTCTGGAGCGCCATCGCGCAGGATGGGCGGGACATCGAGCCCGGCACGGCTGTCCGCGTGAAGGCGATCGAAGGCGTCAAGCTCATCGTTGTGCCCGTGAACGGGCCGAAAGGAGAATAGTATGCTGGATTCGATCTTTCCCATCATCTTTACGCTCATCCTCATCGCGGTGCTTATTGCGGTGCTGGTCTATATCGTGCGCATCGTGCCGCAGGCCAATGCGTATGTCATCGAACGCTTAGGCGCCTATCATTCCACGTGGGGGACCGGGATCCATGTGCTTCTGCCCTTCATCGATCGGGTGGCCAACCGCGTGACGCTCAAAGAGATCGTCAAGGACTTCGCGCCTCAGCCGGTCATCACCAAGGATAACGTCACGATGCAGATCGACACGGTCGTTTACTTTCAGATCACGGATCCCAAGCTGTATACCTATGGGGTCGTCGGTCCGGTGACGGCCATCGAGAACCTGACCGCGACCACGCTGCGTAATATCATCGGCGAGCTTGAGCTGGATCAGACGCTGACCAGCCGCGATGTGATCAATACGAAGATGCGCGCCATCCTGGATGAGGCCACCGACCCCTGGGGCATCAAGGTCAACCGCGTGGAGCTGAAGAACATCCTGCCGCCCCGGGAGATCCAGAACGCCATGGAGAAGCAGATGAAGGCCGAGCGCGAACGCCGGGAGTCCATCCTGCAGGCCGAGGGCGAGAAGGCCAGCAAGGTGCTGATCGCCGAGGGCGAGAAGCAGTCCACCCTGCTGCGGGCCGACGCCGCCAAACAGGCCAAGATCATGGCCGCCGAGGCCGAGGCGGAGTCCATCCTGAAGGTGCAGCAGGCCATGGCCGACTCCATGCGTATGCTGAATGAGAACGCCCCCAACGACCAGGTCATCAAGCTCAAGGCGCTGGAGGCGCTGGAGAAGGTGGCTGACGGCAAGGCCACGAAGCTCATTATCCCCAGCGAGATCCAGGGGCTGGCCGGTCTGGCCACCAGCGCGAAAATGCTGGTGGAGAACGACGCGCCCGCCGCGGAGTAAAGCTATGGCAAAGAAGGAGCAGCGCTTTATCAAGGTCATGGAGGAGAGCGGTTTTATCAGCAGCAACGAGGTGCTGGTGGACACCGAGACCGGCGTGCAGTATCTCTACCACGCCGTGGGCAATTCCGGCGGGCTGACGCTGCTGGTGGACGCCGAGGGCAAGCCCCTGCTGTACCGCAAGACGCCGGACGCACCGGAATTCTGAGCAAAAAAGGAAGCACCCCGCGGGGTGCTTCCTTTTTTGCTTCGCTTTATGACTCCTCCTGGGCGGGCTTGAACACCAGGGCGGCCATGTCCGCCAGCGTCTTCTCCGACGCGCCGGTGTCCGCGGTCAGGCTGTACGCCAGACCGGGAGCGATGTCCCGCCAGATGATGCAGCCGGCGCCGCCCGCGTCCCAGCGAAGGACGGTGGGGCACCAGCGGAGCCTGCCCTCCGCCGTCAGGCTGCCGCCGGTGAAGTCGGAGATGTCCGGTATTGTTTCTGAAACGTCCAAAGTGGGGGCCATGCGGTAGTGCCAGGTAACGCTGTTCAGGGTAAAGGAGACTTCGGTGACGGTCTCACCGTTCAGGTCAAAGAGATCGTAGCCCAGCACGTCCGCGCCCTCCGGGGCGGTGGGGACGGTGTAATACTGGGCGTCCATCAGGGTAAAGGCGGTGACCAGCGGCGCGCCGCCGTCCCAGGCCGCGCAGTACCACTGGATACCGGCGGACGTGTCGTACCAGCCCACGGCGCCGTCATCGTAGACCAGCAGCGTCAGGCCGTTCACCTGATAGGTGTCTGTCGGGAGGGTACCGTCCGGGGCAGGCAGGGGCTGGCTGGCATATGCCGCGCCGTAGTCGTAGTCATAGCCGTCCAGCAGCACGGTACAGGACACGCCGGTGACGGCGCCCTCGCCATCCTGACGCCACTGGTAGCCGGAGGTCAGAGACGCGCCCTCCGGCAGGGCCAGAGAGGCGGAGAGAGGCTCGGCGTCCAATACAGGCGGCATGGCGACGGAAAAGCTCTTGTCCATGGCGCCGAAGTCGGCGTCCGCGCCGGCGGTATTGTCACCGATACCGGCGGACCAGGGCTGCCACAGGGCCAGGGCCAAGGCCGCGGCGCAGAAGCACGCGGCCAGCGCACCCCAACGGCGCGCCGCGCCGCCGCGGGGCAGGGGACGCTGGGCCTCCTCCAGCAGATCGTCGTCGATGGCGTCCATCCAGCGCTTCATTCTGTTGTCATTCACAGCATCCCCTCCTTTTCCAGCACGGTACGCAGACGCTGACGGGTGCGGAAGAGGGAGGATTTTACCTTCTCCTCGCCCGCGCCGCAGCTGTCGGCGATCTCGCGGATGCTCTCGCCATACCAGTAACGGCGGATGAAATACGTCCGGCTCTGCCGGGTCAGCTTACGCAGGAAGCCGTTGAGCACCCGGCGGAACTCCTGCTGCTCCAGGGCGCGGACTGCGCCGTCCTCGGCGGGCAGGCAGCCCTCCAGCTCCTCGAAGGCCACAGTCAGGTCGCTGCGGCGCTGGGCGGCACGGTTATAGTCGCACTTGTCCAGGGCCAGGCGGCGGGTGACGGTGGTAATGTACGCTGCCAGCGAACGGGGGCGCTCCGGCGGAATAGCGTTCCACAGACGGAGCCACACGTCGCTGACGCACTCCTCCGCGTCCCGGGCGTCCGGCAGGATGTGCCGGGCGGCGGCAAGGCAGCGCTTTTCGTATTTCTCCTGCGCGGCGCGGATGGCCTCCGGGTCGCGGCGGAAAAAATGATCTATGATCTGAGCGTCCTCCATCGGGCACTCTCCTTTCTGTGTGTATCGGTCAGACCATCATAGCACACAGAAAGGGGAAACGCCATAGGAAATCAGAATTTTGCCAGGAATGCGTCGGGTACGGTGCAGCCGTCGGGCAGCACCTCCAGCACCACATAGTTGCCGTTGACGGTAACGGTGGCGTTGTTCTTCCACATACCGGCCTCCTCGGGGTAGGTGGTGTCGTCGGCCATGGCGTCCACGCGGGCCTGGAAGCTCTGGCGAACGAGCTCGGCGTCGGCGGCGCTCTCCGCCTCCACCATGGACACCTCGCAGGAGGTGGCGGTGGGCGAGATGAAGAACACGGACTGCTTCAGCTTGGCGTTCTCCAGACCGGGGTAGTAGCTGTTCAGGATCTCCACGGCTGTTTCCTCCAGCAGCACGGGCGCGTTGTCGCCCAGCTCCTCCTGCACCTGCTTGATGGCGGCCTCGTACGCCGCCCGCAGGTCAACGGTCTGGCCGTCGGTCTGCGTCTGGTCGTCCTTCGTCTCGCCGCCGATGTTGTCCTCCTTCTGGCCGCAGGCCACCAAAGCCAGCGCCATCACCAGCGCCAGCAGCAATGCAAATATCTTTTTCATCATGTAAGCACTCCTTTCGGGCGCGGGGCAGGACCCCACGCACTTTACCGTTTCCGGAAGGACGGAAGCGTCCTCCGGCGGACAGCGAAACGCCGTCCTCTGCCAATACTGACGGCGGAGAACAGCGTTTGGTTTCGCTTTTTCGTTTATCGCTCATGGGGCTTGGGGGCGTTCCAGCCCTCGGGAAAGTTTTGCAGCACCCAATGGCGGGTGTGGTCGATGAACGCCTGCGTGGAGTGGGAGAGGGCGTTCTTGTCCTTGACACAGATGCCGATGTCCCGGTGGAACACCTTGGGCAGGGTGCTGGCAGCCAGCGGATAGGCGCACTTGTAGAGCATCAGCTCCTCCATGACGCTGATGCCCAGGCCGCCGGAGACCATGGCCAGAATGGTCTGGTCCTGCTGGACGGTGTATTGGATCCGGGGCCGGACCTTGTAGTGATCGAAAATGGCCTGGATCTCATAATCGTCGCCCTCATCCAGCAGGATCAGCGGGTATTTCTCCAGCGCCTCCGGCGGGAAGGGATCGCGCCCGGCCAGGGGATGGTCGCAGGGCAGGATGACCTTCCACTGGTCCCGCTGGAGCAGCCAGTAGTCCAGATACTTCTCCGCCGGGGTGGGCAGTGAGATAAAGCCGCAGTCCGCCTGACCGTGGAGGACCCAGTCGGATATCTCGTTGTTGAAGTTGGAGGGCAGAAGCTCGAACTCAATGCGGGGGTACTTTTCCTGAAAGGTCTTGAGCATACCGGGCAGCCACTTTTCCGATACACTGGTGAAGGTTGCCACGCGGATAAGACCGGTATCCAGCCCCCGCAGGTCCTCGGCGTGCTGCTCCAGACGGTGGGACAGGGCGCACATCTCCTGAAAATACGGTGCCAGGGCGCGGCCATCCGCCGTGGGGGTGACACCGCCGTGGCTGCGGACCAGCAGCGTAACGCCCAGCTCCTCCTCCAGCGAGCCGATGGCGTGGCTGACGCCGGACTGGGTGAAATTCAGGGCGCGGGCGGCGGCGGTAAAGCTGCCCATCTCCACAGTCTTGAGGTATATCTGGTATTTGGTGACGGACATGGGGACACCTCCTGTTCAGGGCCAGTATAGCATATCTCGCCATGTGCTGCAAAGTATTTTTCATGGTTTTGATGATAATCATGCGTTTTACAAATCGCTTGTCCTGTGCTATGCTAAAGATACGTTAAGAAGCCCAAACGAAAGGAGGCGCTGAGCATGGTGCTGAACCTCATTCTGGCCGGCCTGGTGGCGGTTCTGGTGGTTACGGGTATCGTGTCCAAGGCAACGGACAAGTAACCCAACACCCTTTGTTTTCTATCCTTAATTTTTCTCCCTATTCCCCTTCAAATTGGTGAATGCCGGCGCGCCCTCCCAACGTGCCGGTGAAAGGACGCCGCCCCCTTCGGGCGGCGCCCTTTTTGCCCCAGACGCAGCGCGGGAGGTGATCGCTTCTCCTTGCTATTTCATGCGGCGTATGGTATGATACCGGCGTTAAAGAGAAAGAGGTATTGCCTATGAACCAGAAAAAACTGCATATTCTGTCGCTGCTGGCGGCGCTGACCGCGGCCACCATCTTCGGCATGAGCTTTATGTTCTCAAAAATGGCGCTGGTCACGGCGGCGCCCACAGTGCTGCTGGCCTTCCGGTTCACGGTGGCGGTGGCGGCCATGTCGCTGGTCATCGCGCTGAACGCTCTGGTGGGCAAGGTACGCGGAAAGCCGCTGTTTGCCTTCTCCCTGAAGGGAAAACCGGTGGGCAAGCTGCTGCTGCTGGGTATCGTGCAGCCGGTGGCGTACTTTATCTTCGAAAACTACGGCATCCTGTACACCTCCGCCGCTGTGGCGGGGACCATCATCGCGGCGGTGCCGGTGTGCTGCATCCTGATGGACGTGCTGGTTCTGCATGAGCGCGTCACCCGGCGGCAGGTGCTGTGCGCCCTGGGCGCGATCGGCGGCGTAGCGCTGATCTCCGTGGGCGGGGCGGTGATGATCTCGGCGCTGGGCCTGCTGTTCCTGCTGCTGACCATGCTCAGCGACACGGTGTACTATGGGCTGAGCCACGATGCCGCCAAGCGCTTCACCCCCTTTGAGATGACCTATGTGATGTTTGTGGTGGGCATGGCGGTGTTTATTCCGGTAGCGCTGATACAGGCCGGCGGGATAAGCAGCGAGCTGATCACCGCGCCGGCGCAAAGCGGCAGCTTCTGGCTGGCGGTGCTGTATCTGGGCATACTGTCCTCCGGCGTGGCCTACGGACTGCTGAACTTCGCCAACAGTCACCTGACGGTCTCAGAGAGTTCCCTGTTCTCCAACGTGACCACGGTGGTATCGGTGCTGGCGGGCGTGCTCTTCCTGAAGGAGGATTTCAGCCTGTGGCAGGCTCTTGGCGTAGTCATCATTCTGGTGTGCGTGTTCGTGGCCAACGTGTCCGGCGGCGAAAAGAAATAAAAAGATCTCCCCCGACCGGGGGAGATCTTTTTATTTGCGGATGAGGGTCCCAGCCTTCACGCCGGTCATTTCTCCGTTCTTCACGGCCAGCCGGCCGGCCACCAGCACGGCGTCCAGACCCAGGGCCGTTTGGCAGGGGTCCTGATAGGTACCGCGCTCGGTGAGGGCGGCGGGGTCGAACACACACAAGTCCGCGTCCGCACCCACGGCGATAACGCCCTTACCCGCAAGGCGAAGGGCCTGTGCCGGGGCCTGGGTCAGCTTGTGAACGCCCTGCTCCAGCGTCAGCACACCCTGTTCCCGGACGAAGTGCTGCAGCAGACGGGTACAGCTGCCGTAGACCCGTGGATGGGGCATCCCCTCGGTGGGGTAGGTGGCGTCAGAGATCAGGCAACTGAGGGGACTGCGGAGGATAGCGGCGATGTCTTCCTCCGCGGCCATGAAGTCGATCATAGTCACCTGGCAGTGCTCGCGGATCAGCAGGTCGCAGCAGGCGTCCAGCGGGGATTTGTGCTCCATGGCGGCCTCCTGGGCGATGCTCTTGCCCAGCAGCGGCGCGTCCTCCGGGCAGTGAAGACTGCTGAGGAAGATTCCGTCCCAGCCAGCCAGCTTGGCGATGTCGTCAAACCCGCCGCCGTCTTCAATACGGTGAGCCAGCGTCTCGCGTTCGTGGGGGTCGGCCAGGCGGCGGACAACGGCGTCCATGCCGCCCTCCAGAAACTCCGGCGGCAGGATATGCAACAGCTGGGTGGAGCCGGCGGTGTAGGGGTACACGTCGCAGCCCACATCCAGCCCCTCTTCCTTCGCCCGGTGCAGCAGCTCCAGGGCCCGGGGTATTTTTTTGCCCCAGTTGTCCCGGCCCATGGCTTTCAGGTGGCTGATATGCAGAGGGACCCGCAGCGCCCGGGCCACCAGCAGCATCTCCTCGATGGAATCGCAGACGCCCGCGCCCTCCTGCCGCATATGGACGGTGAGGGGGATATCCTGCCCCGCGATGGGTGAGAGCGCACGGATCAGCTCCGCCGTGGTATAGAAGCACTCCGGGGCGTAACCCAGGCCCAGAGAAACGCCCAGCGCGCCGTCGGCCAGAGCCTGCTCCAGGGCGCGGTGCAGGGCGCGGTAGTGGCGGTCCTCCAGGTGCTCCAGCTCATAGCCGGCCGCGTCCGCCCGAAGGACGCCGGCACCGGCCAGCATACCCACATGGACGGGGATATTCGGCACAGAGGCGAAATAGCCGGAGAGGGTCTCCGTCACCAGCTCCGGCGGCAGGGCCCCGGTGATGGGGCGCAGGTAGTCCCGGATGGCGTCGCCGTGGGCGGGGCCGAAGGGGGCGGCGCTGAGGCCGCAGTTGCCGTTGACGATGGTGGTAAGGCCCTGACACAGCTCCGCCGCGCCGAAGCCCGGGCGGAACAGCGCCGCGTCGGCGTGGCGATGGATGTCAATAAAGCCGGGGGTAACAGTCCTGCCGGCGGCGTCGATTACATGAGCGGCGGACGCTGCGGACAGATCGCCGATGGCGGCGATCCTGCCGCCGGAAACGGCCACATCGGCCGCAAAGGCGGGGCGGCCCGTGCCGTCAACAACGGCACCGCCCCGGATAAGGGTATCAAACATGGTCTGTGCCTCTCTCCTGCTTCCCTGCCGTCAGGGGCAGGGAGATACTAAAGGTGGTCACGCCGCCGCTGCTGTCACAGCGGAGGACGCCCCGGTGGGCATCCACGATGGCTTTGGCAATGGGCAGGCCCAGGCCGAAGCTGTCGCCGTCGGTGCGGGCGTCGTCGGCGCGGTAAAAGCGGTCAAAAATGCGGGGGAGCTTGTCCGAAGGGATATCCGGCCCCTGATCGGTCACGGACACCACAGCGCGGCTGCCCTGCCGGACGGCGGTCAGGCGGATGGGCGTACCGGGTGCGGCGTATTTGACGGCGTTATCCAGCAGCACCGCCAGGGCCTGGCCCAGCTTGGCGCCGTCGCCCCGGACAGGAAGAAACGGCGCAATATCGTAATCCAGCACATGGCCGGCCTCAAAGGCCACCGGCTCAAACCGCAGGGCGGCAGTCACCGCCGCCTCCGACAGGTCGGTGACGGTGTCCGGCGGGCTGCCGGCGTTCTTCTGGGCGCGGAAGAGGGTGAGCATATCCTCCACCAGGGCCTTCATGCGGCGGCCCTCCGCCCGGATATTGTCCACGTAGACCGCCTGCTCCGGCGAAGCGCTCTGCTCCAGCAGCTCGGCGGAGGAAAGGATGACCGTCAGAGGGGTCTTCAGCTCATGGCTGGCGTCGGAGAGGAACTGCTCCTGCTGGGCCCAGGCGGCACCTACAGGCTTGGTAACCACACCGGAGAGCAGATAGCTGCACAGAAACAGCACCACCAGTGCGCCGCAGCCCACCAGAGAGCAGGCCTTCAGCAGTGTGTGCAGGGAGGTGTATTCCAGATAGGTATCGGTAAACGCAATGGCAGTAGTGGTGTAGCCCCGCTGGCGCAGATAGCGCAGATGAAATTCGTCCAACGTGCCGGCGTCCTCGTCCGCCGCCAGGGCGGCAGTGACGATCTCCGCCATACGGGTCTCGTCGCTGAGGTCATAGTAGCTGTTGCCGGCCACGCGGACGGTGCCGCTGCCATAGACCTCGGCCACAAAGCAGGGGATGCTGTCCATGCCAGGCTGGCTGCGGCCATAGTCGCCCTGCTCCAGCGCCTGGTACAGCTGCTGCTGCACATTCTTGTGATAGTTGCCCCGGGAGATGAAGTACACCGCCGCGAACACCGCCAGCAGCACCAGCGAGATCAGCAGCATATTGGTGGCCACCACCTTCCAGCGAAGGTGCCGGATCATGCCTCCACCTCCAGACAATAACCCACCATACGGAGGGTCTTGATCTTCACAGTGGATTGCAGATGGGTGAGCTTGCGGCGAAGGAAGGAGATATAGACCTCCACGTTGTTGTCCTCGGCGGCGGAGTCGTAGCCCCAGACCTTCAGGATCAGCTGCTCCTTGGAGACGATCTGACTGCCGTTCCGCATCAGCAGCTCCATCAGGTCGTACTCCCGGCGGCTGAGGCGGACGCTTCGCGGGCCGCATTCCAGCAGGAATGTGCCCATGTGCAGCGTCAGGTCGCCGAAGGCCGTCACCTCCGGGTCGGCAGCGGCGTCCTCACCGCCACGGCGCAGCAGGGACCGGATACAGGCAAGCAGCTCCTCCGGCTCAAAGGGTTTGGTCAAGTAGTAGTCCGCACCGGCGTCCAGGCCGCGGACGCGGTCATTCAGCTCACTGCGGGCGGTGAGCATCAGCACCGGCAGGCGGCTGCCGCCGCCGCGCAGCTGGCGCAGCAGGGCGAAGCCATCCATGCCGGGAAGCATGGCGTCCAGCACCAGCAGGTCGTAGATATCGCTGCGGGCGTTGTCCAGGCCGGAGATGCCGTCATAGCACACGTCGGCGGTGTAGCCCTGGCGGCGCAGCAGGTCCTGCAGGGTGCCCGCCAGGCGCTTTTCATCCTCCACGATCAGTATACGCATAGCCGCGCCTCCCTTTTCATGGCTTACAGCCCCGTCTCGGACAGGGTCAGGATCTGGGTCAGGGACGACTCCTCCATCCGGTAGATGGTGGTGTCGCCGTCCAGGGCCACATAGCGGCCGCCGTCGCCGGTGGACAGGCCGACAGCAAGGATCAGCGTCCTCTCGGCACTGTTGTCAGCCAGGTAGTTCACCGTCAGCGTGACCTCCGGAGTGTCCAGGCCGCAGACGGCGGCCGCACCCTCCGCCGGGTCGTAGTCCACGCAGGCGGTGAGCGTCAGGGCAGCGATCTCATCAGCCAGGGCGGCGGTCTTTTCCGTGACGTCCCGGTTGGCGCTGCGGCGGGTACCGTCCTCGGCGGTGTAGAAGGAGACGGCAGCGGTGCCGTCGGCGCGCAGCAGACTTACGCTGACCAGCCTGTCCGGCTCGATGACCGGCAGAACGGGCAGGACCGCCATGGCGTAGATGCTGCGGCTGAGCAGCATCTTATTTTCGTCAGAGGTATAGCGCACCGTACCGGCAGGGGTGAGCACGTACCAACGGCCATCCGCGGCCTGGTCGCCGAGATAATAGACAACGTCCACGCCGTCGGAGGTGACGGTGATGTACTTCTTGGGAGCCTCCAGGCCATAGACGGCCAGCTCCTGCACATTGGCCACCGCTTCGCCGCTGTCCAGGGCGGCGGGCAGGGCCAGCAGGTCCTCCAGCGCCGTCTGGTCCAGGGGGAAGGCGGGGTCGTCAAACCAGGTCCAGGCGCCGGTTTCGTCCTTTTCAAAACGGAGGGTCACATCGCCGTCGCACAGGGCCAGGGCGGTGACGCCTTCTACGGGCGGGGCGGTCTGGGTGGAGGCGTCCACCATCTCTTTACCTTTTGTATTGCCGCAGGCGGACAGCAGCAGCGTCAACCCCAGCAAAAACGCCGTCAGGCGCAGAATTCGCTTCATCATGGCTTCGGTTTTCTCCTTTACTTTCGTTTACTTTCGGTTGCTTTTGCTGTATACATTCGCGTTCGCTATATGTTACGTTCGCTTTCAGTATAGCAACTTTTCAGGAAAAAGAAAAGTACATTCCGTGAATTCTCCCGTTCCCGGCGGCGTGGACGGACGAAGCACAAAAAAGACCGGCCCGCGCCGGTCTTTTTTTGTCGTTACCCACAGAGATGCGGCAGGTGTGCTGTAATGGCCGAGACGGCAGCTCCGCGCCGGTCTTTTTCTTAGCGTTATTTGCAGAGATAGCTGAACCAGCCCTCGCTGCTGCGCTGCTCGAACACATCCCAGCCGTCGGCCTTCAGCTTTTCCAGCACCTCCGCCGCCCGGTCGTCGATGATACCGGAGCAGAGGAACAGGCCGCCGGGCTTCAGGAAGGGACGGACGTGGGGGCTGAGGCCCATAATGACATCCGCCACGATGTTGGCCACCACGATATCATAGCCGACGCCCATCTCCTGCCGCAGGGCGGCGTCGGTGAGCACATTGCCCCAGCGGACGGTGTAGCGGTCCTTTCCAATGCCGTTCAGGGCAGCGTTCTCATAGGCCACGTCAACGCACTTCTCATCGATGTCGCAGGCGAAGGCGCTCTCCGCGCCCAGGCGCAGGGCGGCGATGGACAGGATACCGCTGCCGCAGCCCAGGTCCAGGACACGCTCGCCGCCGTGAATGTGGGTGTCCAGCGCCTGCAGGCACAGGCGGGTGGTGGCGTGGCTGCCGGTGCCGAAGGTCAGGCCGGGGTTCAGCACCAGCTTCACCCGCGTGGGGTCGGCGGCCTCCTCCCACTCCGGCACCACCAGCAGGCGGCTGCCGATCTCCATGGGCTTGTAAAACTGCTTCCAGTTGTTCTCCCAGTCCTCGTCGGCCACGTCTGCCATGGTCAGCAGCAGGGGCGCGTACTCCGGGTGGTCCTTTTTCAGCGCCGACATAGCCATACGCACGGCGGCCACGGTGCCGTAGGCATCCTCGTTCCGTTCCAGATAGAACGTCACGCGGCTGACACCCTTTTTCTGCGCCAGCAGATCGTCATCCACATAATCCCAGTATTGGCGGTTGTTCTCCAGAAAGCTCTGAAAGTCCGCCTCGTCGTCGATCATCACGCCGGTAACGCCCTGCTGCTCCAGCATGTCCGTCACCGCGTCCAAGCCCGCGTGGCTCGTGTCGATCTTGAGTTCCAGCCAGTCCATAGGATGACCTCCCGCAAAGTTGAAATGCACCGTACACCGCCAGCGGCGACGGAGCTTATGTCCCGCCGATGACAAACCTCTAACGGCAATGGATCTTGTGCCAGGACGAGGCGCCCCATCGATGTCGGATCTTGCGTCCTGCCGATGGCAAGCCTCTAACGGCAATGGATCTTGCGCCAGGACGAGGCGCTCCATCGATGTCGGATTTTGCGTCCTGCCGATGGCAAGCCTCTAACGGCAATGGACCTTGCGCCAAGACGAGGCGCGGCGGCGCAGGCGTACTTTGTGTACGGCAAGCCGCCGCAACGAAGTATTGGCGCAAGAGACGCGCCGTTATCTCTTGGTGCCTACGAAGAATATGCCCATGGTATTCGGCCCCGTGTGGCTGCCGATCACAGGCCCGATGTAGTTGATATAGACCTCCTTGACGCCGTAGCGGGCCTTCATCTCCTCGGCTACGGCGCGGGCCTCCACCTCGCAGTCGGCATGGCAGATGAACATGACCTGCTCACTGGGCTCGATGCCCAGCTCGGCGATCTTGTCGATGAGGGCCTTCAGGCTGGCCTTACGGCCGCGGACCTTGCTGACGGGGACCAGCTTGCCCTCGTCGGAGGTGTGCATGACGGGCTTGATGGAGAGCATGGAGCCGAAGAACGCGGCGCCGGCGCTGAGACGGCCGCCCATCTTCAGGTAGTTCAGGTCGTCCACGGTGAACCAGTGGTCGATGTGGAGCTTGTTGTCCTCCACCCACCGCACCAGCTCCTGAGCGGAGAGGCCCTCGCGCTTCTTCTGGACGGTCAGATAGAGCAGCAGGCCCTGGCCCAGAGAGGCGGAGAGAGAGTCCACCACATAGATGTTGGCATCGGGGAACTCCTCCTTCATGTCCTGGGCGGCGATGCACGCACTTTGGTAGGTGGTGGAGAGGGCGCTGGAGAAGTTGATGCTGACGATGTCCTTGCCGGCAGCCAGAATGGGGCGCATGGCCTCCTGAAACTGGCCTACGTTGGCGGCGGAGGTGGTGGCCAGCACGCCGCCGCGGATCTTGCCGTAGAAATCCTCGAAGCTGATGGCGCTGCCGTCCAGCAGGTTGGGGTAATCGTGCCCATCGATGTGGACGGTCAGGGGCACCACGGTCAGCTCCAGCTCCTTGGCCATGTGGTCGGTCAGGTCGCAGCAGCTGTCAGTCATAATGACATATTCGCGCATGGGATAAACCTCCTTGGGAGTGATATTCCCCGCTATCATAGCATGAAAACCGCCGCAGGAAAAGAGCCAAATTGTAAATAATACGGAATATTAGCAGAAATGTAGGCATGTATCGCCTATTTCCCCACGCAGAAGCGGGAGAAGATGGTGTCCACCAGATCGTCGCGGACCTGTTTGCCGTTCAGCTCACCCAGCGCGGCCAGTGCCGCCTCGCAGTCGGTGAGCACCACGTCGGGGGTCATGCCGATACGGAGGGCGCCGCGGGCCTCGGCCACGGCGGAGAGGGCTCGGTTGGCGGCGTCGGCCTGACGGGCGTTGGTCAGCAGCGCGCCGCCGGTGCTCTCGCCCGCCGGGAACTGCGCCGCGATGGCCTCGGTCAGCGTGTCCAGTCCCGCGCCGGTGGCGGCGGAGACGGACAGCACGTTGTCGAAGCGGTCCGCCAGGGCGCCGACGTCCAGCGCCCGGGGCAGGTCGGATTTATTGACGGCCACGATCAGGTGGGGGACGGTGTTGGCCAGGGCGATGGCGGCCTCGTCCTCCGCCGTCAGCTCCCGGGAGCCGTCCAGCACCAGCAGGGCCAGAGATGCCTGCTTCGCGGCGGCGCGGCTGCGCTCCACACCCATGGTCTCCACGGCGTCGCCGCCGTCGCGGATGCCCGCCGTGTCGATGAGCCGCAGGAGCACGCCGCCCACGGTGACCTTTTCCTCCACCGTGTCGCGGGTGGTGCCGGCGATGTCGGTGACGATGGCCCGGTCATAGCCCAGGAGGGCGTTCAGCAGAGAGGATTTGCCGGCGTTAGGCTTGCCCAGCAGCACCGTGGGCACGCCCAGCTTCAGCAAACGGCCGCGGGAAAACCCGGCCACCAGCGCTTCCAGATCGTTCTGGGCCCGGCGCAGGGTGTCCAGCATCTGCTCGCGTTGGAGATCCTCGATGTCTTCGTCCGGATAGTCTACCACGGCGTAGAACCGGGCGGCCATGTCCATGAGGCCGTCGTAGATACGCGCCACGGTGCGGCTCAGCGCGCCGTCCAGCTGGCAGACGGCGTTGTGGGCCTGCTGGGCCGTCTCGGCGTCGATCAGGTCCGCCACGGACTCCGCCTGGAGCAGGTCCAGCTGCCCGTTGAGAAAGGCCCGCTTGGTAAACTCGCCGGGACCGGCCTGGCGGCAGCCGGCGGCAAACAGGGCGCGGAGGCCCGTGTCCAGCACGATGGGGCTGCCGTGGCAGTGGAGCTCGGCGCAGTCCTCTCCGGTATAGCTGTGGGGCGCGGGGAAATGGACGCACAGCACGCTGTCGATGACCTGCCCCGTCTCGTCCAGCAGCTCGCCCAGCACCATGGCGCGGGGGCGCTGCTGCGCGGCGGGCCTGCCGTTTTTGGCGCGGAACACCGCGTCCAGCGCGGCACAGGTATCCGGGCCGGACAGGCGCAGGATACCGATGGCGCTGGGCTGTCCGGGCGTGGCGATGGCGGCGATGGTGTCGGACATAGGCGGGACCTCCTTGCAGGGTGTTTTTCTCAGTATACCACAGGCGGCGGGAAAAAGAAATATCCCCCGGCGGACCGGGGGATATAAAAAACGATGCTTTACTTGATGGGCTCGCCGGCGGCTTCCTTGGCGGCGATCTCCTTCATGGCGTCCTTGTGGCTCAGGTTCACGCGGCCCTTCTCGTCGATCTCGGTGACCTTGACCCACATCATGTCGCCGATCTTGCAGGCGTCCTCCACCTTCTCGATGCGCTTGTCGGCCAGCTTGGAGATATGGACCAGACCGTCCTTGCCGGGGGCCAGCTCCACGAAGGCGCCGAAGGTCATCAGGCGCACGACGCGGCCGTAGTACAGCTGGCCCACCTCGGGCACGAAGACGATGTCGTCGATGCACTTCTTTGCCTTTTCGCAGCTCTCGGCATCGGGGGAGGCGATGTGGATGGTGCCGTCGTCGTCGATGTCGATCTTGGCGCCGGACTCGGCCACGATCTTCTGGATGACGGAGCCGCCCTTGCCGATGACGTCGCGGATCTTATCCGGGTCGATGTGCATGGTGACCATCTTGGGGGCGTACTTGCTGACCTCGGCGCGGGGCTGGGCGATGCAGGGCAGCATGACCTGGTCCAGGATCTGGCAGCGGGCGTCATAGGTGATGTCCAGCGCGTTCTTGATGATCTCCATGGTCAGACCGTCGTTCTTCAGGTCCATCTGGATGGCGGTGATGCCCTTCTTGGTGCCGGCCACCTTGAAGTCCATCTCGCCGTGGAAGTCCTCCACGCCCTGGATGTCGATGAAGGTGGTGAAGGAGCCGTCATCATCCTGGATCAGGCCGCAGGAGATGCCGGCCACAGGGGCCTTGATGGGCACGCCGGCGTCCATGAGGGCCAGGGTACTGCCGCAGATGGAGCCCTGGGACGTGGAGCCGTTGGAGGACACGACCTCGCTGACCACGCGGATGGCGTAGGGGAACTCCTCCACGGGAGGAATGACGGGCAGCAGAGCGCGCTCGGCCAGCGCACCGTGGCCGATCTCGCGGCGGCCGGGGCTGCGGGCAGGCTTGGCCTCACCGACGGAGTAGCCGGGGAAGTTGTAGTGGTGCATATAGCGCTTCTCGGTCTCCTCCCAGATGGTGTCCAGCTTCTGGTTGGCGGAGAGGGTGTCCAGCGTGCAGACGGACAGCACCTGGGTCTGGCCGCGGGTGAACAGGCCGGAGCCGTGGACACGGGGCAGTACGCCCACCTCGGCGTCCAGGGGACGGATCTCGTTCTTCTGGCGGCCATCCACACGGTGACCCTCCAGCAGCCACTTCTTGACGATCATCTTCTGGAACTTGTAGGTGATCTCCTCCAGGTACTGGTCCATGTTGGGGTACTCTTCCAGGTACTTCTCGTGCCACTTCTCGATCATGGCGTTCCAGCGCTGCTCGCGGACGTTCTTGTCGTCGGTGTCCATGGCGGCCTTGGCCTCGTCCATGAAGTCGGCGGTGATCTTGTTGAACAGCTCGTAGTTGAAGTCGGCGTGGGGATAGTCGAACTTGGGCTTGCCGATCTCCTGCACCATCTGATTGATGAGGGCGATCTGCTTCTGGTTCTCCTCGTGGGCCTGCTTGATGGCCTCGAACATGACATCGTTGGGCACCTCGTTGGCGCCGGCCTCGATCATGACGACCTTCTTGCCGGTGGAGACGACGGTCACGTCCAGATCGCTGACCTTGCGCTGCTCGCTGTCGGGGTTGAAGACCAGCTTGCCGTCCACCAGGCCCACCTTCAGGGCGGCCACGGGGCCGTTCCAGGGAATGTCGGAGATGGCCAGGGCGGCGGAGGTGCCGATCAGCGCGGCGATCTCGGGGGAGCAGTCGTGGTCCACGGCCATGACGGTGCACATGACGGACACGTCGTTGCGGAAGTCATAGGGGAACAGGGGGCGGATGGGGCGGTCGATGACGCGGGAGGTCAGGATGCCCTTCTCGCCGGGACGGCCCTCGCGGCGGTTGAAGCTGCCGGGAATACGGCCCACGGCGTACATCTTCTCCTCGAAGTCCACGGACAGGGGGAAGAAGTCGATGCCGTCGCGGGGACGGGGGGCGGCGGTGACGCAGCAGAGGACGCGGGTGTCGCCATAGCCCACCATGACGGCGGCGTTGGCAAGCTCGGCCAGCTTGCCGACCTCCAGCGTCAGGGGACGGCCGGCCAGGTCCATGGTGTATTTGTGATAGTGGGGGAACTGGCGCTTGGTGATGATCGTTGACATATCGTTTCTCCTTTTTTGTGAAATGGCATTCTGCCCGCGACCTATCGCCGTTAGCACTTGAAAACGCTCCGAAACCCTGAATTTCGGCGCATTTTCAACTGCTAATGGTCAATTTGTACACGGCGCAGAATGTGAAAGAAGGGTGATGCGCAAGCGCACATCACCCTGTTTCAACTTACTTACGCAGACCCAGCTTGGCGATCAGGGCACGATAACGCTCGATGTCCTTCTTGGCCAGGTAGTCCAGCAGACGACGGCGCTTACCGATCATCATCTGCATACCGCGGCGGCTGTGGAAGTCATGGGGATGGACCTTCAGGTGCGCGGTCAGCTGGTTGATACGCTCGGTGAGAATGGCCACCTGGACCTCGGGGGAGCCGGTGTCGGTCTCGTGGGTGCGATTGGCCTCGATGATAGAGGTCTTCTGGTCTTTCAGCATCATGGTTGTGTTTCCACCTTTCTTGAAATACGCCCGCAGCCTGGGCCGTGGGAGAGATGGAACGCTCCGCAGGGCTAAGGCAGGGGTCGGACGCGCTTAGCGCGTACTTTGAGATGATACCACAGAAAATCACCGTTGTAAAGTGGTTTTTGCGGCATTTCCGGGGATTTTTACGCCGTTACCTGAATGGCGGCCACGGGACAGCTGTCCGCCGCCTCCTGCACGCCGATCTTCTGCGCGTCCGGGATAGGGTCCACCGTCACCCGGGCGGGCTCGCCGCTGTTCAGCGCAAACACCTCCGGGCACAGTCCCGCGCACAGTCCGCACTGGATGCACGCCTTCTCCAACACCATTGCCTGCATGGAACACACCTCCTTTTGATTGATGGAAGTATTTTCCCCGGTTTGCGGCGGGGTTATTCAGCTCTCCGTGATGTGCCGGGCAAAGGCCGCCGCCTGCGCCTCGATGCCCGGCAGCTTCACAAGGCTGCCGCGCTCATTGGCCGTTTCCAGCAGGGAGAAGCGGGGCGGGAGATAGAAGGACTTGTTCATATTCAGGGCGGAGATCAGCTGGCGGGCCAGCAGATCGCCGCCGGAGTAGCCGGAGACGATCAGGCCGAAGATCCGCTTGTCGTACATACGGGTCTGGCGGAACAGGGCCGTGAGCCGGTTGACACAGGCGGTCAGATTGGCAGCCAGGGCGTCGTTGTAGTTGGCGCAGAGCATGACCAGAGCGTCGCATTTCCGCACGGCGGGATAGACCTCGTCCACCATGGGGCCGCCGTAGAAGCAGCCGCCCTGCTCGCCGAAGTGGAGACAGGCGGTATAGCTGCACCCGTTGCAGTCGGCCATGGTGCCGTTGCGGAGGCAGATCTCCTGCACGCCGAGGTCCGACGGAAGACCGGCCTTCACCAGCTCCCACAGGGCCAGGGTGTTGGACGTGGCGCGCTGGGAGGCGTGGAGAGCCAGCACATGGCGGATGGGGGCGGGCTTTTCCCAGCCGTCCAGGCGGGAGAGCAGCTCCGCCACGGCGGCATGGAAGGCCGTGACCTCGTCGGTACCGCCGATCTGGGCCTGGGTGCGGAAATTCCGCAGGGAACCGGTGGCCTCCACCAGCGGGCGGCCGAGGAAGCCGCAGCCCGCCTGGTTGGCGGCGAAGACCATGTCCCGGGCCACATCCTTGGTGTAGAACTCGCCCACGCCGGTGACGATGCACGCGCCGATACTGTCGGAGAGCAGGTCCGTGCTGCGGCGCAGGCGGGAGAGCATACGGTAATAGGCCATATTGCAGCCGCCCTCGTCCAGCGCCACAGCGAACAGCAGACGGCGGCCGGCCAGGTCCTCCAGCCCGTCATCGGGGTCGCGGATATCGCTGCCCGGGGGCAGCAGGGGCACCAGCAGGTCCCGCAGGGCGGGGCTGCGGTCGTTTTCGGGGAGCAGAACGGTGAGCATGGCGGATACCTCCGTTATTCTATGGCGTTCAGCTTGGCGCGGGTGTCGTCGATACGCTTTTGCAGGGCAGGCGGCAGGGTCAGCGCCTCCGTCTCGATGCCGGCGGGGGTCAGACGATTGCGGCATCCCATGAACACCTGGCCGTCGTAGACGGAGGAATAATGCCACTGCCCCCGCAGCAGGGCCAGCAGGCTCAGCGCGCCGGAGGACAGGGCCGGGGCCACATAGGGCTTGTAGCCCAGCTTACGCATCTCCAGATTGGCGTGGGCCACCTTCTCCGTCAACTCACGGGAGAGGGCGTCGTCGTAGTGCGCAATGGAGTTGGCCAGCACCAGGTCCTCGCCGTGGGGGCCGAAGGCGCGGCCCTCGGTAAGGTAGGACGCGAAGCGGGGGTCCCTCCGGGCGTAGTACAGGGCGCGGGCGTGCATAACGCCCAGGCCGAAGCCCCGGACCTGGGCCGGGGACAGGCCGCTTTCACACAGGACGGCACGGCAGAGTGGGTCCACCGGATCGCTGACCACGCAGAACAGGCCCCTGTACCGCCTGTCCCGGGCCATACGGGCGTAGACGGACACCAGCTCCCGGTTCAGGCCGTACTGGGCCATGCGGACATCCCCCGCCGTAACGGAGGTATCCGGGATCATCCGGGAGGCGCAGAACAGGAACACGTCGCCGTCGAACAGCTGCTCCGGCGCGATGATGTCCACCGGGGGCAGCGCCGCACCGTCCGGGGACTGTATCTGGTTCAGCTCGAACTCCCAGCGCTCGGAGACGCCGGGGCGCACGTCGCAGATGCCGACGGAGCCTATCACGTCGCCGCCCATGAGCCGCAGGCCCGTCAGCAGCGTGCTGCCCACATCGCCCAGAGCCAGCAGGGTGACGCGGCACTTAGACGGAATGCGCGGCAGGGCGGTATCGTTGAGATCGATCATAGTGGTTTCTCCTGTTTCTATCTTTTTGCCTCCGGCGGGGTGCTGACGCGCAAATTTCACGCCACGGCAGGCTCCCTGAGGAGCAGAGATGCCGGATCTTGCATGACGAGGCGGCGCCGCATAGCCTTGATAAGGGTTCAGATTTTGTGTCAAGACGAGGCGCGGAGGCGCAGGCCCCCCCTTGAGGAATAGAGAATGTGCCGGATTTTGCGTCCTGCCGATGACGAGGCGGCGCCGCATAGCCTTGATAAGGGTCCAGATTTTGTGTCAAGACGAGGCGCGGAGGCGTAGGCCCCCCCTTGAGGAATAGAGAATGTGCCGGATTTTGCGTCCTGCCGATGACGAGGCGGCGCCGCACAGTCTTGATAAAGGTTCAGATTTTGTGTCAAGACGAGGCGCGGAGGCGCAGGCGTACCGTGTGTACGTCAAGCCGACGCAACGAAGTATTGGCGCAAAAGATGTGCCTTTATCTGGGGCGCATACGTTTCAGGAGTTCTATATCTCCCTCAAGATACGTGCTGGCGGCGCGGGAGAGATCGTAGGTCATGCAGCCGCCCTTGTCGGGACAGAGGGGCAGGATGACCGCTTCGCCGAGACGGCTGAGGGTGAGGTTGCGGGCGTAGAGGGAACGGAACTCGGTCTCGAGGGCCAGGAGGATATCGCGGGCGTTTTCGAGGCAGCAGAGGGAGAGCTCCCAGGCGGTCTCGTCGTCCATGCCGGTGTACTCGGGGGCGGCGTAGGGCAGGATGCGGTTGACGGCGGGCTGCAGGCCGCCGGGCAGGGCCTCGCTGCGGCGGACGGTATCGCCGCCGATGAAGGGATAGAGCGTGGACTCGACGAAGCGCAGGCGCAGGTTGGGCAGGTAGTAGATGGCGTCCACGTCGTAGCCCAGCTGCTCCATGAGGTCGCGGCCCATGCCGGTGAGGTAGCCCACCAGCACCTGGTCCACGGGGGTGTTCGTCTCGGCGAGCAGCGGGGCCAGGCGGCGGATGCGCTTGCCGTCGTGGAGCATATCGTCCACGAGAATGACGGGGCGGGCAAAGGCGTGGATGGTGCGGACCTGGTCGGGCAGGGGCGAGTAGTCCGGGTAGGCTTCGATGGAATAGGTGCTGAGGTCCGGCTCGTAGACCTTGTCGGTACGCAGGGTCTTGGTGACGGTGTTGGGCACGGCCACGCCGCGGAGGATCTTGCCGTAGGGGACGCAGATATCCGGGCCGAGGACGCGGGGCGTGGTGGGCTCCGCGGGGACGCCGTTGCGGCCGGTGATACGCTGGAGCAGCCGGTGGTAGATGACGCCGGCGGACAGGCTGAGCACCAGAGATCCGGGCTGCAGCTTTGTCAGCGCCGCCTGCAGGCGGCGGTGGGCGGCGGCGATGGCGGCAAGCACCCGGGGCGAGGAGCTGAAGGGCGCCTTCACCGCGGTGTCCACGTTGCGGCTGAGGACAATGGGGCAGCGCATATCCACGGCCAGGGCGTCCGTGCTGTCACCAGCCGGGACGAAGCCCTGGAGCGTCAGCAGCTGGCGGCCGTAGCCGGAGACGGCGCCCTCCAGGGGAAGGTAGAGGGCATAGGTGAACTCACGGCTGAGAGCCAGGGTCAGCACCTCGGTGATGAGCAGCTGGCAGAGGTCGCTCTGGCGCTCGCCCCGGGGCACGAACAGCCCGCTGATGAGCAGGGTGCGGCCGCCGGCGTTCTGGCGGACCAGACCGGAGAGGGCCGGGTCGCCCAGGCGGGCGAAGAGGCGGGCGGAGTCCAGGCAGGCGTAGCTGGCCGCGCCCAGAATGGTGCCGTCGGTGTCCCGGCAGACCATCACGTCGTCGCCGCGGCTCTCGATCTGCGTCCGCAGCGCCGCGGCGGTGGGCACGGAGAGCATGGTGCGAAGGAATTTCTCCGCCGTCTCCGGCGAGGCGGGCAGGAAGCTCAGGTCCTCGGTGCGGAGAACGGGCTTGTCCTGGGGCTCGCGGAGGTACAGGCCGCGGCGATAGATGAACTCCTGCACCGTGGGATCGATGAGGTTGGAGATGTCGCGGTTGGCATCCACCGCCTCGCGGATGCGGGTGGAGCTGATCTCCTCCAGCTGGGGCGGGAGCGTCAACTCCAGCACCTTGCCGGTGATGCAGCTGTAATCCGCCGGCTCGGCATCCGGCTCGGTGCGGCGGAAGACCACGTGGTCGAAGGTGTGGATGGAGTCCGGCGTGACGGACTTTTTGTAGGACGAGGCGTGGAGCACCACGTCGCTGCCCACCACGATGGACACGCTGCGGCCCGGGAAGGCGGCGCGCAGCTCGTGGAGGTTCTCCGGGTTGGCGATGTTCACCGGGAAGTCCTCCGGGAAAATGCTGACGTGGAACACGTCGGCCACGGCCATGGCGGCGATGCGCCGGCGCAGGCGGTAGGGCTGGGTCTTTTTGGACCAGGAGAACTCGTCAATGGCCAGCAGGACCTCGAAGCCCTGGTCGCGGATGGCCCGGACGATGCCCTTGTGGGACAGGGTGAAGGGGTCAAAGGTGCCGGGGAAGAAGGCCACGGGGCGGGGCGCGCCGAAGTCAAAGCCCTTGTGGAACAGGCGCTCCTCGGTGATGAATCGGTAGAGCTTGCCCAGCATGGCGGCCCGGTAGTAGAACGTCAGGCCCTCGCCGGGGAATTCGTCCTGGGCGGAGAGCAGCTTGCGCTGGGTGAGCATAAAGGCGCGGCGCTTTTCGTGGCGGCCCAGCTCTCCGGAGCCGAAGACCCGGCGGCCCAACACGAACAGGGCCTCCTGCCGGGTGGCGCCGTCAATGCCGCTGAGGCCCCGCATCAGCAGGCCCAGCAGCCGTTCACGGCGGCGGCGGTAGGCGTCGTCCGTCTCCGGGAAGCGGGAGCGATAGGCATCGTACGCCTCATAGATGACGCCCACGGTATCCAGCACGGAGGCGGTAACGCGGCTGTCGGAGGAGCTGAGGTTCACGCGAAGGTCGTCCAGCACCTCATCCAGCTCCGCCGGGGGCAGCCACAGGGCAAAACGGCCCAGGTAGTCGGGGATATACTTGGTGAACTCCTGCTGGCCCAGCTCCAGGCCGCGGCACAGCTCCACCGCCACCTCGTTGCGCTGGTCGGCCGTCAGTCGGGGCGCCAGGGCCAGCAGGGCGTTGCCGGCGCTGTGGCGGACGGTGACGCGGTCGCTGACCTTGATGAGATTGGACAGGTGGGTGGCGATATGGAGGGCGGGGCTTTTGCCGCTGCGGGCAAAGTCCGTCAGCAGGCGCAGGTTGCCCTGCTTGGTGATCCACGGCGTGGCGGTCTTCAGGTTGTCCAGGAAGATCTCGGAGACCACGTCCTCCGGCAGAAGAAGGGGCGCGCCCTGAGAGAGCACATCCTGCTTGAGATAGCGCAGGGTGCCGCTGTCGCCGTCGGGGACGGCGGTCACGGCCTCCAGCGCGCGGCCGTCCTCCGGGTACAGGCGGGCGAGACGGTCCAGCAGCAGCACGGCGGCCATGCGGATGGTCAGGTCCTTACGCAGGGACAGGGCGGCGGCAAAGGCCGTCATCTGCCGGGCGCGGCTGGCCGTATAGGCCGTATCCGGCAGAGCGGCGGCGGTATCCAGCAGCTGGAAGGCGGTGTAGTCGTCCAGATCCTCCGGCCTGCGGTAGTAGGCGAACACCGGGGCCAGGAAGCGCTCCTCCCGGCCGGGGCAGTGGCTCAGCAGGGAGCCGACGGCGAATTTCAGGGTATAGCCGATCCAGCGGCGGTGCTGGGGCATGAGCTTATGGTCGGGATACAGTATCTTGTCCAGATAGAGCCTCCACTGGTCCACGTCGGTGATGGCCCGGGGGTCCGGACGGATGTCGGCGGGGCGCTCCTTGGCGTAGCCGGCGTGGAAGCCGGCGATGATCTCGCCCAGCAGCGCCGCCGCCTGACGGCGGATATCGCCCTCGCGGTGCATCAGCAGCTCGTAGAGGAACGTCAGGGTCTGGACCTTCTGTGGGATATGCAGATAGAGGGAGTAGGACTCCATCACCGCCAGATAAGCGCGGAGACGGCGCCAATCCGTCTCGCCGCGGGCCTCCTCCAGCAGACGGGCGAAGCTGCGCTGATCGGTGAGGCGGTGCATCAGCTCCATATTGTGGCCCACGCAGCGGAGCGTCAGGGCGCGGAGGGCCTCGTCGTCGGTCATAAGGGCGGTGTGCTTCTCCGGCAGCGGGGGCGTATCGCCGCCGGACATGGTGACATCCACGCCGCGGCTGACCATATACTGCTCGAAGTCCTCCAGCCGGGCGTAGACCCGGGTATAGCGCTTCTGCTTCTCGCCGTCCACGTCATCCAGCTTATCCAGGATCACCTGAAAGGCCTGAGCCAGGGTGGAGATACGTGTGATCTCCCGGCCCTGCGCATCGTGGAGCTGCTTGACGCGGAAGTCGGCGTAGATCAGCAGCAGCGCCTCCACGGAGAGGTAGTCGGGCTCCAGGTCCCAGACGGAGTGGTTGGCGGCCACGTGGCCGATATCGGTCATCCGGCGGCGGCGGAACCACTGGTCGGTGTAGAAATAGTGCAGGTAGGGCACGCGCTCGCCGGGGCGGCAGCCGAACTTGCCCAGATCGTGGCCGGCGGCGGCGCCGGAGACCAGGGCCACGTCCACGGCCACGCCGCTTTTCCGCAGGGCGCGGGCGGCGGTGACGGCGAGGTGGTGGACACCGGCGATATGCTCAAGGGTGCGGTAGGGCGTGACCTCCAGGCCCAAACGCATCAGCTCATAGACGAACTCCCGCCTCCACAGGCGCAGGAAGCGCTGATAGGACGGGGCACAGGGACTGCCGGCCAGCTCATCATCGGTCAGGAAATCAAAGGTCCAGGCCGGGTCGTGGGGCAGCAGCTCCGCCTCGGCGGCAAACAGCACCTGCAGCACCGACAGCAGGAACACCGCACCGGGGGCGAAGGGCTCCGCATCGGTCTTTTCCGGGTAGAGCAGGCGGCGGGCATAGTCGTAGGCATAGGCCAGCCAGCCCTCGGACGGTTCGCCGGGGCACAGCGTCTCCAGCTCCGGGCGGCAGAGGGACAGCACGTCGGCGCAGCGGAGGCGCGTGCCGTTGAACAGCCCGGTGAAGCGCTGCATATAGCCCTCGGTCTCGATGGTGCGGAGCAGGGCGTCCCCGGGAGCAAAATAGTCCGCGGCGGGACGGTCGGAAAGGCGGCGGCGCAGGGCCAGGTCCATCTGGCGGATACGTTTTTTGTTCATGGCAAAACCTCCTGCCGGTGGTATCGTACACAGACCGTGTCCGCCGGAAAGGCACCCGTACACCGGTAAGATGTCCGGGATGGACACGGCACACCATAATAATAGGACACTCCCCCGCACGCTGTCAATATTCCGCGGGGCGTTTTGCCACCGTTTTGATACGGAACCTTAGTAAGGTCTTAAGCGTGTGTTCACGATTTGTTCACATTTTGAGGGCCAGGCGCATGATATGATATTGTCGGGGGCAGCGGCGGAACGGAATGACAATTTCTGCCGTCTAAGTAAATAGGCAAATCATCCCGCGGGCGCGCGGGAAGGAAAAAGGAGAACACAACATGAAAAAAGCGGCTTTTGTACTGGCGCTGGTGATGCTGCTGGGCTGTGTGTCCGGCTGCGGCGCAGCGGAGGGCGAGGCCTCCGTGCAGTCGGTGTCTATGATCTGCGGGCTGGGGTCCGTGGGTCTGGCGGACCGGTTCGCGGGCATCGTCAGTCCCCTGGGCGAGACGACCATCAAGAAAAACGACGCCATGACCATCGACACCATCAAGGTGAAGGTGGGCGACAGCGTGAAAAAGGGCGACGTGCTGCTGACCTATGACCTCAGCCAGATCCGCACCGACCTGGAGATGGCCCAGCTGGAGCTGGAGCAGCTGAACGCCACGCTGGAGGACCAGCAGGCGGAGCTGGAGCGTATACAGAAGCTGATGGACAGCACCTATGACGACGCCACCAAGCGGCAGTACGCCCTGGATCTGCGGGAGCAGAACGTGAAGGTGCTGGAGACGAAGGCCAACATCGCCACCAAGAAAAAGGACATTGAGAAGCTGAAGGCCAACACCGCCGACAGCACTGTCAAGTCCCCGGTGGACGGCGAGGTGCAGTCCCTGAACCCGGACGGCGGCACGGACAACTCCGGCAACGCCCTGCCGTTCATGACCATCGTGGAGACGGGCGGCTTCCGCATCAAGGGCTATGTGAATGAAAACAACGCCAGCGTGCTGACCGAGGGCACGGCGGTTGTCATCCGTTCCCGGGTCAGCGACCAGACGTGGAAGGGCAGCATCAGCTCCATCGACTGGAACAACGCCCAGCAGAGCCGCAGCGACTACGGCGACAGCGACACGGCCATGTCCAGCAAGTACCCCTTCTATGTGACGCTGGACGGCGGCGGCGAGGGCCTGCTGATGGGCCAGCACGTGTACATAGAGCCGGACTACGGTCAGGAGGACACCCAGGACGAAAGCCTGATCAACCTGCCCAGCTACTTCATCAACGACGCCGAGGGCAAGCCCTGGGTGTGGGCTCAGAACAGCAAGGGCAAGCTGGAAAAGCGGAGCATCACCCTGGGCGAGTACAACACGGAGACGGACACCTATCCCGTGACGGACGGCCTGACGGCGGAGGACTACATCGCCTATCCCGACGACAGCCTGAAGGCGGGCATGACGTGCATCACCTATGACGACGCCACCTTTGACCCCAGCGCCAGCGGCGGCGAGGTATACCCCGAGGGCGGCGGTGAAAAAATCGACGAAAACGTGCCCATGGACGGCATGGACGGCGGCGATATGCCCGCTGAGAACGACACCGTCACGGACGACGGCAGCACCGCAGCCGTGATTCCCGGCGGCGAGGCCGCCTCCGCGCCGGCGGTCATTCCGCCGATGGAGGGCTGAGCATGATTTTGGAAATGCGCGATATATGCAAGGACTACCCCATGGGGAAGTCCGTGGCACATATCCTGAAAAACGTGAACCTTGACGTGGAGGAGGGGGAATACCTGGCTATCATGGGTCCCTCCGGCAGCGGCAAGACCACGCTGATGAACCTGATCGGGTGTCTGGACGTGCCCACCAGCGGCAGCTATCTGCTGGGTGGGCGGGACGTGACCACCTGCAACAACAAGCAGCTGGCGGAGGTGCGGAACAAGGAGCTGGGCTTCGTGTTCCAGAGCTTTAATCTGCTGCCGAAGCTGACGGCGCTGGAAAACGTGGCGCTGCCCCTGCTGTACGGCGGGGTGAAGAAGGCGGAACGGCTGGAACGGGCCCGGGCCGCGCTGGAGACGGTGGGGCTTTCCGACCGGGTGGACCACCGGCCGGACCAGCTGTCCGGCGGACAGTGCCAGCGCGTCGCCATCGCACGCGCCATTGTGGGTAAGCCGAAGCTGCTGCTTGCCGACGAGCCAACAGGCGCGCTGGACAGCGCAAGCGGTGCGGCGGTGATGGAGCTGTTCCAGCAGCTGCACGAGAGCGGCTCCACCATCATCATGATCACCCACGACCATTCCATCGCCAACCACGCCGCCAAGGTCATGACCATTCGGGACGGCGTGCTGTCGGGAGGTGACGACTATGAGTGAGAAGCTGACGCTGCGGGAAAAGCTGCACATAGGTGAAAAGCGCCCCGACGGCGAGAAGCCGCGCATGAGCAAGAAGCTGAAAAAGGGCATTATCGCCGCCGCCTGCGTGGTGGGCGTGTGCGGCGCGGTGTGGGGCGGACTGACCATCGCCCGGAACGCCCAGCGGGGCGACGTGAACGTATACGCCGTCAACGAGTGCGCCATGACCGACTACTGGGGGGACACCTCCAACACCAGCGGCATGGTGACCACGGACAAATTGCAGAAGATCTACATCTCCCAGAGCCAGACGGTGAAGAAGGTGTGGGTCAAGGAGGGCGACAGCGTCAAGAAGGGTACGGCGCTGGTGAGCTATGACTCCACCCTGACACAGGCCACCGTGGAGCGCGCCAAGATCGACTATGACCGGCAGACGGAGAACCTGGAGGTCATGAAAAACGAGCTGGAGCTGCTGAAGAAGGCGAAAAATAAGGAAACGCTGGAGGCAGAGCTGACCGGGTACCAGAAGCAGCGGGATGACATCATCAAAAATATATACAATGACAAAGGTCTGGATAAGACGATAACCAGTACCGACTTACTTCCCCCTACCGACCCTAACACAGTCCCCAACGGTACGGAAAAAGCACCGTACTACTATCAGTGGATATCCAAGACACCGCTGACACAGGAAGATTTAATCGGTATGTTTACCAGCAACGGCAAATTAGGAGATGATCCCCTCTTCGTGGTGCTGGTATACCGTACAGACGACAAGGTAGGTGGTCTTGTAGAACGATGCTGGGGACTGAAGCTGACAGCCGTCACTAAGACCGAGGGCGCCGATCCCGAACCCGGTACTACCACCACTGATCCCAATGCGCCTTCCACGTCGGCCGCCAAGAAGACCATCGCTTCCGTGAGTATGGAACCGGCCGACCTGGCGGACTATCAGGATAAGTCATTGGATTACGGCGACAAGAAAGAAGAGATCTCCAAGCTGGATAAGAAGATTGCCCAAATTCAGGAGCTGCTGGATGCCTCCATGACCCAGCTGGATCTGAACAAGGCCATTCTGGAGAAGGCTCAGGCGGTAAAGGAGCAGGAGGTCAACCTGAAGGTGGCGAAGCTGAAGCTGGACAAGAAGCTGGCGGAGCTGGGCGACGGCAACGTGTACGCGGAGTTCGACGGCACGGTGAAGGCCGTGCGGGACCCGGACGAGGCCTATAACAACAGCGAGGCCGTGGTGGAGCTGTCCGGCGGCGGCGGTTACTACGTCACCGGCACCCTCAGCGAGATGGATCTGGGCAGCGTGCAGGTGGGCGACAGCGTATCCATCAGCAGCTGGATGACCGGAGCGGCCTGCGAGGGCACCATCGTGTCCATCGACGACTATCCCACCAGCAACGGCAACAACTGGGGCGACGGCAACAGTAACGTGTCCTACTACCCCTTCAAGGTGTTTGTCACCGAGGACGCGAATTTGCAGCCCAATGACTATGTGGATATACAGTACCAGAAGGACACCAGCGCGGAAGAAAGCGGCAGCTCACTGTATTTGCAGAGCATGTTCATCCGGACCGACAACGGCAAGAGCTATGTGATGGCCCGGGGCGTGGACGGCAGACTGGAGCAGCGGTGGGTGCAGACCGGCCGGGATCTGTGGGGCAGCTACACCCAGATCCGGGGCGGGCTGACCATCAACGACTACGTGGCGTTCCCCTATGGGCGCGACGTGGTGGAGGGTGCCCACACCCAGGAGGCCACGACCGACCAGCTGTACAACTACGGCATATAAAGGAGGCGGGATAACCATATGTTGGAAAATATAAATCTCGCCTTTCAGGGCGTGTGGAGCCACAAGCTGCGGTCGTTTCTGACCATGCTGGGCATTATTATCGGTATCGCCGCGATCATCACCATCGTGTCCACCATTCAGGGCACCAACGAGCAGATCAAGCAGAACCTGATCGGCGCGGGCAACAACGTGGTGCGGGTGACCATCGGCGCCACGGACAGCCAAAACTATTTCGACCTGAACTACTCGGCGCTGCCGGAGGGTATCGACCCAGTGACCCGGGAGATGCGGGATGAGATGGAGAAGCTGGGCAGCGTGTCGCTGGTGAGTATGTACTACTCCCGGGATTGGTGCGACAACGTGTACGTGGGCAATACGGCGTTCAGCGGTTCGCTGTACGGCGTGGACGACCACTATCTGACGGCCGTGGACTACGCGGTGAACTACGGACGCTCCTTCACGGCGGCGGACTATGAGAACCGGCGGAATGTGGCGCTGATCGACGCGAAGTCGGCAAAGTCGCTGTTCCAGGGCGAGAACCCCATCGGCGGCACCATCGAGATCAGCGGGATGCCGTTCACCGTGGTGGGTGTGGTGTCCTCCCGGTCCAGCAGTGGACCGGTGATCAACAGCTTTAAGGATTATCAGATGTACGCCGGCAGCACGGCGGGGACCATCTTCATCCCGGACGTGTGCTGGTCTGTGCCCTATCGGTACGACGAGCCGCAGTACGCCGCCGTCCGCGCCACCAGCACCAACGATATGACCGCCGCCGGTGACAATGTGGCCAAGTACCTGAATGAGAACGCCATCCGCACCACGAAGTACAAGTACGAGTCCAAGGACCTCCTCCAGCAGGCCAGCGATCTGCAGAGCCTGTCGGAGAGCACCAACAAGCAGTTGATCTGGATCGCGGCCATCTCTCTGGTGGTGGGCGGCATCGGCGTGATGAACATCATGCTGGTGTCTGTCACCGAGCGCACCCGCGAGATCGGATTGAAGATCGCCATCGGCGCACAGCAGAGCCGCATCCTCTGGCAGTTCCTGACGGAGGCGGCGGTGCTGACCAGCATGGGCGGCATACTGGGCGTGGCTACGGGCATCGGCCTGGCGGAGATGATGTCCCACATCATGGGGACACCGGTGGCCATCAGCGTACCGGCGTGCATCATCGCCGTGGCCTTCTCCATGGTCATCGGCGTGGTGTTCGGCCTGGTGCCGGCCATGAAGGCATCGAAGCTGAACCCCATCGAAGCCCTGCGGAGAGAATGATACGCAGAAAGAAAAGACCGGCTTTCGCCGGTCTTTTTCTCTGTCTGCTCCCGGCGAAGACACAGCGAAAGCAGAAAACAGCCCCCGGCAGAGGGCTGTTTCTTTATTTACTGCGGCAGCTCGCCGGGGGCGACCAGGATGATCTTGTCGGCCCGGTCATAGTCGCTGTACGCCTCCTTGGTGCTGCGGAGGAGCGTACCGTCGCCGGCGTAGACGTTGCGGTAGGTCTGGACGGCGTAGCCGTTGTGGCCGTACTGCTCCACCTCGCTGGTGCCGGGGGCGATGCGCTCGGACTCCTGATAGACCGTCTTGCGCTCGGAGTAGGAGAGGAACTGGTTGGTCATCTCCACATAGTGGTCGTCGGTCTTGGTGCCCAGCAGGGTGATGGTCAGCTGGTTCGTCTCGTCGTTGTAGCTGGTGGTGATCTTGATGGGGTAGTTGGTGCTGTTGCGGAAGGCAAAGTCCGGGCCGCCCCAGCTGACCGTGGCATCACAGCCCGTGACGGGCATATAGCCGGGGTCGAACATATGGGCGTAGCGCAAGACGATCTGCAGGTCCGCCATGAGGGCGGAATAGTACAGCGTGGAGGATACCTGGCAGATACCGCCGCCGATGGAGGTAACGGTCTTGCCGCCGGAGTAGGCGGCGGCGGGCTGGAAGCCCCGGGCCTCGGTGCGCTGGCCCACAGTGGCGTTGTACCAGAACTCCTCGCCGGGGTTATAGATACGGCCGTTGATGGCGGCGGAGGCCAGCTTGATGTTCTGGCGGCGGCCCCAGGGGCCGGCGCAGGTGGTGGTGCAGGTGCCGATCACGTCCCGGAACATGGCCTGCTCCAGCTCCTCGGTGGCGGCGGGCGGGAACTGCACCTGGGCGTCAGCCAGGAATTCCTCGCCCGGCTGGGCGGCGTCCAGTTGCTTTTGCACCGTCTCCACATCGAACTGTACGCCCACGCGGGACCGGGTGGGCTTGCCGGTGGATTTGTCACAGATGGCGGCGGCCATGGTGCCGGCGATCTCGTCGTGGAGCGCCTGCACGTCCATGGGCGCGGCGGTGTGGGCCGCGAACACACATTCCACGGACCGGGCTGCTGCGGACAGGTCGCGGCTCTCGAAGCGCTGCGCCAACTCGGCGCGCAGCGCCGCCGCGTCCAGCTTCTCGCCGTCCTGCGGCTTGGTGATGTACAGGCCCTCACCCTCCGCCAGCCGGTAGCCGCCGTCCGTTACGGTGCAGCCCACGGTGTCGGACAGCTGTTCACAGGCGGCGGTAAGCTTCGCCTCGTCCACGTCCAGCTGGGGCGTGACATCCACGGCCCTGAACCAGCTCTCGATAAAGCGCCAGCCGCCGCGGAGGAACGCGGTCACATCGCTGCCCCAGCCCCGGTCCTGCACGTCGCAGCCGGCAGCCTTGGAGACATAGACGGGCAGAACGGTGACGCCCAGGTCGGAAAGGGTGGTGCTGCCGATCTCCTGCCCGTCACGGGTCAGGCGGATGGTCATGCCGTCCAGCAGGGCACTCCCCTGCTCCGTCCAGCGCTGCTCGGCCTCCTGCGCCGACAGGCCGGACACATCCATGCCCAGCACGGAGGTGTTGGGAAACGCCGTGTGGGAATACAGCGCGTTGGCGGCCACACAGCAGCCTGCGTAGGCCAGCACCAGCACCGCCGCGGCGATGCCGATGATCAGTCCGGCTCTTTTGCCGGGGGTCTTGGGAGGCTTTTCTTCCGGGGCCGCGCGCTTGCCGGCCGTCTCCGGCGCGGGATCGGCGGTAACAGAGGACATATTCAACTCGTCGCTCATGGTGTCCCCTCCTTTGTATCATCAGGTTTAGGCAATACCGGCAAAATGCCGTGCCATTACTGCATTGTATCACGGTTTGTCAAGGAATGGGTTACAAAAGCGTTACGACACATCTTTCTGCGGCTTTGCGCGGGGAATGGTGACGGTGAGGCAGATGGCGTCCTCCGTGTCCCGGCGGGAGACTTTGGCGCCGACGCCGGCGGTCTGCATGAGCCGGACGCCCCGGTCCACGCTGTTGAGGAACAGCCGGACGTCCTTGATGATATACGCGCTGCGGCGGCGGGGCTGCGTTGTCTGGTTTTGCGCGACCAGACGGTCTATGTAGGCCTCGGCATCGGCGACGTTGAGCTGGTTTTTGCCGATGTGTTCGACGGCGGCAAGGCGCTGCTCCGGGTCCTCCAGACGCAGGAGGGCACGGGCGTGGCGCTCGGTCAGGCCGTAGTGGTGCAGAGCCTCCGCCACCGGCTCCTCCAGCCGCAGCAGACGCAGCTTGTTGGCCACGGCGGACTGGCTGCGGCCCAGCTTTTCCGCCGCCTGCTGCTGACTGAGCCCGTAGCGGCGGAGCAGGCGGGCGATGGCGGCCGCCTCCTCCATGTAGTCCAGGTCGCGGCGCTGGAGGTTCTCGATCAGGGCCAGCAGGGCGGCGTCCTCCTCATCCACCCGGGCCAGCAGACAGGGCACCTGCCGCAGCCCGGCGATCCGCGCCGCCCGCCAGCGGCGCTCGCCGGCCACCAGCTCGTAGACTGCGCCCTGCTGCCGGACGGTGAGCGGCTGCAGAATGCCGTAGGCGGCGATGCTGGCCGCCAGCTCCTGCAAACTCTCCGAGTCGAACCGGCGGCGGGGCTGCTGGGGATTGGGACGGATATCGTTGATGGGTATGTATCGCACACGGGCAGAGAGGAAATCGGTCTTCTGGTCTTTTTTCATGGCGGTCGCCTCCTTTTTTCGCCTATTGTACGGCGGGAGGCCTGTCGAAAGCGGGCGAAGACCGTCGGGAAATAAAAAAATGCACCCGCCCCTGTCGGGACGGGTGCGGCGGTCACTGCTTTGTGCGGATATCCTCGCCGAAGAAGGGCAGGATCTGGTAGGCACCCTCGATACGGGAGAGGATGGGCGCGCCGTAGCGATGGCCCAGCTCCTCCGGGGCCAGGTTGGTGCTGATGATGGTGGACCTGCCGGAGAGCATACGGCCGTTGACGATCTGATAGAGGGCGCTCTGGACAAAGGCGGTGGTCATCTCGGTGCCCAGGTCGTCCAGGATCAGCAGGTCGCAGCTCTCGCAGCGGCGGACGTCGGCATCGCTGACCTCGTCGGGGCGGAATTTGGCGTCCTCATAGCGGGAGAAAACGCTGATCGCGGTGTCGTAGACCACGGAGAAGCCGGCGTCGCTGACCTCCCGGGCGATGCAGGCGGAGAGGAACGTCTTGCCCAGGCCGGTGCCGCCGGAGAGCAGCAGGCTGCCGCTGCCCCGGGAGAACTGGCGGGCAAAGTCCCGGCAGACGTCGAAGTTGCGCTCCATGTTGGCCCGGGGCGAAACGCCGTAGCTGTCCCACACGGCGCTGTCGTACAGGTCAAAGCGGAAGGTGTCGAACCGGGCTTCGCCCAGCGGCAGGAGCCGGGAGAGCTCCGCCAGCTGTTCGCGGGCGTAGTACTGCTTCAGGCAGGCGCAGACGCCGGACCGGGTATAGCCGGTGTCTCCGCAGAGGGAGCAGGCAGGCTTGTCCTCCAGATAGTCGGTGGGATAGCCCATGTCCTCCAGCAGGGCGGCGCGCTCGCGCTGCAAGGAGAGATTTTCGTCCCGCAGGACCCGCAGGGCGGGCAGCGGGTCCTCGCCCTTTTTGGCGGCGGCGGCCACGATACGGCTCATGGTGGTGCGGAGGGTGCGGTCGATGTCCCGCAGGCGGGGCTGGCGGGCAAAGACCTCCCGGCGGCGCTGGTCCAGCTCGGCCTCCCGGCGCTGGCGGGCCTGGTCGAAGCGGGCAATGGCCCGCTGCATGATGATACCGTCGTATGACATATTCTCACCTCTTGATATAGCGGCGCATCCAGGCGTCCTTGTCCCCGGCGGGGGCAGCGGGCTTACTGGCAGCGGGCCGCTGGGCGGCGGCCTCGCCCTGCTCCACCTGGTGGGGCGTGTGCCAGCCGGCGTCGTGCCAGCGGCGCAGGATGCCGTTAAGGTAGCGCCAGTTCAGATCCTTCTTGTAGAACACCGTGCGCTCATAGGCCAGGGCCACCGTCTCCGGCGGGAAGCCCATGTCCATCCACTGGTCGATGTAGCGGCGTTCGGCCTCCACCGGCGGCCTGTTAAGAATTCGTAAATTCGACAAATAGGAAGTGTACTTCCTGTTGCGCTCTGCCCATTTTTTCAGGTATACTGCGGCAGAATTCTGGTCAAATATGCCAAGCTGTGCCCAGCGATAGCCCTCTTTTTCCACCTGGCGCATGGTTGGTCGTCTACCCTCGCCCCACTGGCTGCGGGCCCGTTCAACACAGTGGCACACCAGCAGATAGATCACGTCGGCGGGCATACCCAGGTCATCGTAAAGACCGGCCAATATCTGCAAGTCGGCGGTGCGGAGCTTCTTGCCCAGCTGCTGCTCCGTCTGTGGCACCAGCAGGCGGAAGCCCTCGTTGTCCGTCAGCAGTCCGGCGATGTCCTGAGCGGTGTAGACCGGGCGTTCGTCCGCCGGATCGGGCGGTGCCTGGCGGGCCGGTCGAGGCAGCAGGTCCAGGTCCTGAAGGACCTTCTCCGCCGCGTCGATCCGCAGGCGGCTGATGGGCAGGACCTTTTCCAGCTCCTCCGGTGTGACGCCCCGGCCGAAGCGGCGCAGGGCCAGATACAGCAGGGCGGCGTCGCCCTGCCCGCTTTGCAGCAGCTTGTCGGCCGCATCGGCGGGCAGCGTCAGCTGCTCCTGCCTGTTCCGAAGTATATAGCCGTCCATGGCGATGACCTCCCCTCTCATTCGTGCTCTCCATTCTACACGAAAAAGGGGCCGGCGTAAAGCGGGGCGGGACAACTTTTTACAAATTTCCGCTTTTCGCCAAAATAGACTTTTCTCCGGCGGGTTTTGTGGTATAATGCTATTTGTATAAGTATATATACCCAACGAAATGAATTAAGGAGGGTTTTGGCATGGCGAACCGGGTAACGATGTCTATCTGCGGCACGGAGTATATCCTCGTAGCGGAGGAGGACGCCGCCTACATGGAGAAGATCGGCAACATGGTAGATGCGGAGATGCAGAAGCTGATGGACAGCGCCCACATGAGCCGTGACGCGGCGGCGGTGCTGGCGGCGGTCAATCTGGCGGACCAGCTCACCAAGGCGCAGGAGGGCGCGGAAAATCTGCGCCGGCAGGTAAAGACCTATCTGGACGAGGCCAGCCGCGCCAAGAACGAGGCCGCTGAGCTGCGCCGGAAGCTGCAGAACGCCCAGAACCAGAATAACCGCCGGTGATGATGGAGCTTTTGGCCCCCGCGGGGGGATATGAGGCACTGACCGCCGCGGTGCAGAACGGCGCGGACGCGGTGTATATGGGCTTCGGTGCGTTCAACGCGCGGCGGAGCGCGAAAAACTTTACCGACGAGGAATTCGCGTCGGCGGTGCGGTATTGCCATCTGCGGGGCGTGCGGGTCTTTTTGACCCTGAACACCCTGCTGACCGACCGGGAGCTGCCCGGGGCGGCCGCAGCGCTGCGAAAGGCCAGCGCCATGGGCGTGGACGCGGTGCTGGTGCAGGACTGGGGCCTGCTGACCCTGGCAAAGGAGATCGTGCCGGACCTGCCTCTTCACGCCAGCACGCAGATGAGCCTGTTCACGCTGGGCGGTGCCAATGCGGCCGCGGCGTTGGGCATGGAGCGCGTGGTGCTGGCCCGGGAGCTGGACCGGGACGAGGTACGGGAGATCTGCGCCGGCTGCGGCGCGGAGATCGAGGTGTTCGGCCACGGGGCGCTGTGTATGTGCTACTCCGGCCAGTGCGAGATGAGCGCCGTGCTGGGACAGCGCAGCGGCAACCGGGGCGCCTGCGCCCAGCCCTGCCGTCTGCCCTACGGCGTGAACGGCCCCTGCCGGGGCGCGTATCCCCTGAGCCTGAAGGACGCCAACCTGTCCGCCTATCTGCGGGATATGGCGTCTATGGGCGTGACCTGCCTGAAGCTGGAGGGACGGCTGAAGCGGCCGGAATACGTGGCCGTGGTAACGGGCATCTACCGCCGCCTGCTGGACGAAAGGCGGCTGCCCACGGCGGAGGAGTCCCGGGCGCTGGAGCAAGCCTTCTCCCGCAGCGGCTTCACCGACGGCTACTGGCTTGGTAAAAAGGGCAAGGCCATGTTCGGCACCCGGCCGGAGAACGTGCCGGAGCCAAAGGCGCTGTTCGCCCGCGCCCGCGAGACATACGAAAACGGAAAAGAGAACCGGAGGATACCGGTGAACCTGCGGCTGACGGTGCGCCGGGGCGAACCGGTGCGGCTGAGCGGCGCGTGCGCCGTCCCGGGCGGCGTCACCATAGTCATGGCCACGGGCGATATGCCGGAGGAGGCGCGAAACCGCGCCGTGACGGCGGAGGAACTGCGGCAGCGGCTGACCAAGACCGGCGGCACGGTGTTCGCGGCGCATCAGATCGAAATAGAGCTGGACGAGGGGCTGATGGTGTCCGCCAGCGCGGTGAACGCGCTGCGGCGGGAGCTCCTGGACGAGCTGGCGGATCGGCGGATGGACATCCCGAAGCGCCGTGAACTGCCCG
>OJMH01000807.1_pt1 | contig 37373 bp, 28 predicted proteins | sample 1597111 | NCBI WGS metagenome assembly OJMH01 (sample SAMEA2452115, study PRJEB22498) | human gut metagenome | reverse complement strand
CTGTGCGAACAGTTTGACGGCGTCGTGCCCAGCACCTACAAAGAGCTGATGTCGCTGGCCGGGGTAGGGCGCAAGACCGCCAATGTCGTCCGCAGCGTCTGCTTCGACATCCCCAGCTTTGCGGTCGACACCCATGTGGAGCGCATCTCCAAGCGGCTGGGATTAGCCAAGCCGCAGGATGATGTGCGCAAGGTGGAAGAGAAGCTGAAGCGCAAGCTGCCCAGGGAACGCTGGAACAAGGGGCATCATCTGTTCATCTTCTTCGGCCGTTACCTGTGTACGTCGCGAAGCCCCAAATGCGGGATATGCCCGTTTTCCTCGATCTGCCGCAGACAGAAGATCGAAGCGAAGAATGCATGAGGAGAGCCTTCAGGGCTCTTTTGCATATTAAGGGAGATGATCCATCCCCAGGAGGAACGTAATCAGCTGTTTTAGACACATATCGCTTTAAGCGATTATAGCTGCGATGATCTGGAGGATCAGGGATGAGAAAACCATCGAAGGCTCAGCCTTATCTTGATCTTTATTCTTCCAATGATGGTCAACGAGCAGTCCCATGATCGGATCAACAAATATATGAACAAATGAGAAGAAAAACGAAAAAATCAAGAGCCAAGGCGTGTTCAGCCTTGGCCTTTAGAAGTGGTGAGATCGGATGTGAATTCACATTTGTGAAGGAGCTGATCAAGGAATTGACACACTTTTCCTGACATACGCGATGATCATTGCTTTCTGATGACGAGGTTGAAGTTAGTATCATAATGTAAGCCCAGCTCACGGCATATTCTGTCATTAACGCTATCTAGTGCTTTTTTGTATTCACCATACTGAGGAGATAAAATCATTAAATTCGGAATGAATATATCGTTATAGCCCTTGTTCTGGAATTCTTTCATCATTTTTCTTTGGGCCATATAGGATGGATGATATTTTAAGATGCCCGATTTTAATTTTGCGCCTTTTAATACATTGGCTTTTAATCGTTCATACTCATCATCACGCATATCACGATAATAAGAAATCATTTCTTCTGCAGTTCTTGTCTCTTTAACCATTCCATTGGCAAGTTTCATCCCTAGTTTGATGAGAAAAGGAACGTGCAGCGTTGTTTCGTCACAATATGCCAATATATTTTGCAGAGCTTGTTTTTGCTCGGGCGTGTTTATCCTTACATCAAAGAAGGGCTTGAAGTGAGCGATCAAGTATTCGGACCACGCTTTTCCAGGAAGCAAAGCGGAAATAGCATGTTCAATGCTCGTATAATCAAGCAGTTCATTTGCTTTATCCGCATTTCCTTCATCAATAAAATCCTTGAGTGCCGCAAGCTCTGATTCACGTAATTCTTTTTCTTGTATTTTTTGTTCATAGATACGAATGAGAATAGCTTGATCATTTCCCTCTAACAGTTTTTTGATATCATTCACACTGATCCCAAGCTTGCGATATATGGAAATCTTTTTTAAGGATTCCACATCTTCAATAGTGTAATCACGGTAACCGTTTTTATCTTTCGTTATGGACAGCAATCCTTTTTCTTCATAATACTTGACGGCACGTTTGGTCATGCCCACTTCCTTGATTACTTCATTTAGCCGCATATCCAGCACCTCCTTGCATAAAGCATAAACGTGTACGCTGCGTACAGGTCAATACGTTTTCATTGACTTCATCTCATTTTGCGTAATATTTGTTCAGATCATGCCATCTATCCATGGCAGCCTAGCGGGATCGTGGATCAGCATCAGAGATCTTCAATTGGAAGATAAAAAGTGTGAATAAAAATGCGCAAAAAGGGCCGACTTAAAAACAAGTAGTAAAAAATATCAAAAAATTTTATCAGTTGACCAAAATAGAAGAAATATCAATGCCAGATCGTTTCAAAAAGTTTAATGCTTTTTCGACTGTTAGTGATTGGTCTGTGTTTGATTTTGGATTCATCAGGGATTCATGATCGGTTGGTTGAAACTCTTCACCTGTAAGAATCATGTGATAGATACTAACGAGCATCATGCGTGCGATCGCAATGATTGCTTTCTTATGACCACGCCGTTTCTTGATATTGGAATACTTTCTTCCAAAATAAGAAGCTTTATCTTTGATGGCTGATAAAGCACATTGGACAAGTAATGGTTTGAGATACTGTCCAGCTTTTGAGATACGGACCGACTTTTTCTTGCCGGCACTTTCGTTGTTGGCAGGAGAAAGTCCGGCCCAGCTGACAAGTTGTTTATCGGATTCAAACTGAGACATATCGATCCCTATCTCAGAGATGATGAGGATGGCAGATAAGGCGCTGATCCCTTTTATTTGCGTGATATGCTGAAAGGATCTACGTAAAGGATAAGCACGTTTGATCAATTCCACTTCGCATGAATCGATGAGCTGATCTAAATATTCCATATGATCCAAAGATTTCTCCATCTTGAATCGTTGATCGGATTCGATGCGATAACCATGAAGAGAGTCTAGTATCTTATCTTTGTTTTTGCAATTTCTATGAACGAGCTTTAGGATCTTGTCATCGTCGATCACGTTGGACTTCATGACTTCTTTCATGATGTTGGAGGCAGTCTTGCCGAAAGGATCTGAGATAACCGAAGCTAAGCCGATAGTGATATTAGATTTTATCCAGATAGAGAAATTGATAAAATGCTGACATTAAAACATGCAGAATGCGATTATATTGATGAGGAGCATCTTGATGTAATCATAGTAGGTGTAATGGGAGCCTGCAAAACATATTATATATCTGCTTTAGGAAATGCAGCATGAAGAAAGAGAAAAATGCTAAATATGTTAGATTACCAGATCTGCTTTATGAATTCAATTAGGCTAGAAATAAGGAATCTTACAAAAATACTATGCTAGAGCTGATTTATTGATAATAGATGAATGGTTATTAAATCCAACTACTGCTCAACAGCAGTCAGATATCCTTACGAGACGATTGTAAATTAACGATATTCGCATCACAGTTTCTGTCGGAAGGATGGTACGTAAATCTTGGAAGAGGAACTGTTGAAGATGCTATACTAGATTGAGTCATAGCAAATTCTTATCTTATCTATATAAGGGGTGAAAAATCCATGAGAATTAGAGAAAATAAATCTTAAAAATAAGAAAAAGCCTGCCTTTTGAGGACAGGTTTTCGATTTTGTCATATAGTGATATAGTATCGCCATTGAATTAAGATAATGTCGTCACAGTGGTGAAATACTCACTTTACACGATATAAAACGAAATCAAGCATTGTTCATGAAGCTTCAAAGCAATGTAGGGCATCAATCACCCCACATTACTTGAAATTCGAAACTTTATGATCCCATATTATTTGGGAGCGCCAAATAAATAGAGCAATCTATAGATTTTCTCTGATTCGGTAACGGAGATGTTTTGCTTTACAATATTTTTCCACAAAGGTTCCGGTATAGCATTCGATGGTTACAGAGGGACAATTAAAAATAGCATTATTTCCCATATATTTAACTGAATACGGGAGAGTTAATGTTTTCAAATTAATACAATTGGCAATTGAATAATTTGCTATATATTCTAATCCTTCTGGAATGAAAATATTCTCAACAAATCCATCCCCTTCAATAGAGTTTTTTTCTAAAAATAGTATTTTTGGCGGCAAATGATAGCTAGTAGTCTGGTGCTTACATATAGTGCTAATAATAGATTTTTTATTATGGGTGAGAAAATGATTGTTTTCTATAGAAAAATATGGACTATTGCATTCTATTGCATTCAAATTTGCGCATCCATTGAACGCTGAAGAGGAGATAAACTTTAGCTTTGAATTCAAAATAACTTCTATCAAGTTTATGCAGTTAGAAAAAGCATTATCAAGAATTGAAACTGTGTTTTTTCCTAAAACTAATCTTTTAAGGTCCATTCTTTTAGCAAAAGCATCTGGACCAATTTCACAGATATCATCGCCAATAACAAGTGTTCCAGAAATAATCTTTAATTTTATAGCGTCACATGTATCAAGTCGGCGTTTTGATAAGGAATTTGTTTTTTCTTCTGAATCATTTTTGTTTAAAGTACAAAGAGCTTTTAAACTATCGCTCGTAAATAATTTACTAAAAAAATCATCTTGGCGCATTTTGTAATAGTATAACATTTGAGTATTTTGTAATTGCATCTCTAAACCTAAAGGCATATCGAATTCATCTAATACGACGCAAATAATATTTTTTGATTTTGAAATTGCAAAATTTATCTCACTTTTGCAGTAATGAGATTGGCTGGAATTACTGGATAAGAAAAAAATTGCTAATTTGCATTTTAATAAATGAATTGCAATATACTCAAAAGGGTCAGCCCCAGCAGAAATACCGCTATCATACCAAATGTTATAACCTTTGTCATGAATGACTTCTAAAATATTTGTAACTAATTCGTGATTTTGATGAGAATAACTGACAAAAATATAGGGTTTTTCTCCTTCATATGGTAAAAAATTCATTATTTCACCTCGTTTAAATATGAAATAAGTTGCTCTTTTGTTCGAAGAGCACTTTCCAACTGCTCGTTGGTGTAAATTGCTTCGTTTAAAATAGCGCCTTGCATGTTGGCGTATTTCAATATTGCTTCTGTCAAATCAACAGCAAGTAAATTTCCGTTAATAAGATATGCCTTAGTTAAATTGCAATTTTTCATATTGCTACCGCTTAAGTAGGAATTGCTTAAATTACTTTCAGATAAATCTGCATATTGAAGATTTGCACCTCTCATATCTACTCCACGTAAATAGGCACCACTTATGTCCGCCCTAGATAAATTAGCACAGCTTAGGTCGGCACGTGCTAAATCACAACCGCTAATATTTACACCCGCTAAGTCTGCATTTGTCAATTTAGCACCAACTAAAGAGTAATAAGACAAATCAAATTTTGTTAAATGAATTCCAAAATTATCAAAGGTTTTTAGTAAGTAATTAAAAGTTTTTCTATGAACGGGGAGTAATTGTATGGTATTCTTTGCCATTAAGTTAACCAGATTTATACAGTTGACAAATATTATATTTGCTTTTAGTAGGGCATTTTCTTCATCGTAATATATACAGTTATGTCGGACGATTTCATCGAAAACAAGTTTTATTTGAACAGGACTTAAATAAATAGATTCCTTTTGTACAATCCATTTAATATTTTCTAGTTCAAAATCATCTAAACGTCTTGCTCCTAAATTTTTCAAGAACACTGAAAGAGATCCAACCGTCGGAATTGACTCGATGAATAAATTAACTAAATAATACGCTAAAAAGTGTTGATAAAAACTACGATGAACAAACACTACACTAACAGAGTTATCTGACTTGTGATAAAATTCTAGAAAGCTTTGATGGTATAAATACTTCATTTGCTCAGTTGGAATAGAGGCATTAACACCATAAAGAAACTCATCGTGTGCAAATTTTTCAAAAAGCCTATGAACAGCACGAGGTGATCGTATTGTATTAATTGTCTCGTTAAAAAGTTTTTCAAATAATTCTACTCTATTTCCAATACAATATTTGAAGTTTTGCGAGACAATTATTTCGAATAATAACGGTGTATTAATAAGTGAACTTAGTTCTTTCGAATTTTTTTTTATTTCGTGAAGGTCATTTAATGTAAAATCTTTGTTACCAGACATCGTAGAATATTTAACTATCCACTTTTTTTGTTCATAATAATTTAATTCAGATATTGTGATCCCTTCATAACCTATTAATTTATTCTCTATATCTTGTGGTCTGCTGGTAATTAATATTTTGCAGTTGGGGGCAAGAATGTAAAAGGCGTCTTCCAGATTACTAATGAAATTTGAAAGACTTAAAGGAATAGTTGTTAATTCTCCTAACAATTCGTCTAAACCATCTAAAATAACAAATCCGTTTTGTAACAAATCAGATGAAATTCCATAACGATTTAGAAGAGGTTGTATGTTTATTTCGTTCTGAGAGTATATTAACGAAAATAAATCTACTAGTTTAAATAGAAAAATGTTTTGTTTATCAAAAAAATGTTCACAAAAATAAGTACAAACAAAGGTACTTTTACCCTGGCCAGCGTCTCCAAATAAAAATAATATATTATTTTTAGACTTGTTTTGACTGAATTGTTTAATTTCATTTTCTAACAAAAAATATGTGCTATTAATTCTCTTTGTATATTTGGCATATAGAGGAATATACAAATCTCTTTTTGACATACCGTTTATGTTACTCAAACTGTTGAATTTTTCAAAATAATCAAAAAAAACTTTTTTAAAAGCAGAATTGTTTTTTATTAGATTAAACTTTTGTTGCAACATAATAATTACTTCGTCATTTTTTATTGAGCTAATTACTTTAGGAGAACTTATTATATCAAAAAATGCTTTATTACCACCTAGTTCAACAAGCAATGAATTGATAAACATTATGCTTATTTCTTCAACTTTTTCGGGTAAGTCGGTAGAATAGTATTGGGGAATTTCGAAGTTTTTCAATTTTAGATATTGCTCGCAGTATAAATGCAAATCATCTATTATATCAAGACAGGTTATTTCTTCTTTATTAACTTTACCAATGAACTCTCTAAAAGCTTTTTCATAGAGTTCGATGCCATCAAAATAAGTGTGGGGAGAATTTTCCAAAATGCCTGCATACATATAGGAGATAAAATCAAAAATCCATTCCATATAGATACCTCTCGCTATTTTTCAATACTCATTATGACGATGTTACATTTTTTGCAAAAAAAGCCTTGGATTTGTGTACCATTAATAAATCCTTTGTCAGCAATAAAAAAACCATTTTCTGTAATGTTTTTACGAGCCATATTTTCCTCATGACCAGATTTGATCCAGTATAAGTCATAACCAGTAGATTTTACAAACCCATTTTCCATCATATTTCCACAATAAGGACAAATCATATAATCACCCTCCCATATTTCGTCTAATAGTTGTTGCTTTTCTTTTAATATTATACTGCAATACAACAATAAAAGGAAGTGATAGCGCTTTTTTTGTATTTTATACTGAAGTGAAAAAGTAAATGCAACGCTAAGGGTGTTCAAGGACGGAGAATAGAGTTTTTCCAATAAGTAAAAGAAAGAAGATATCCAAGCTAGAAACGTCGAAAGGGTATAAGAAAAAAGGCAGAGGGGCGTGGGTATGATGATAATGCCGGCAGCGCAGGCGTTAGATACGGAGGAGGCAAGGGTGACCGTTAGTTAAGGAGAAATAAGAGCATAGTACCATGAAACAATAAAGGTGCCGTATGCGGAGCAATGTGGACAAGGGACGAGGAAAAGAACGATGGATTGATATCAGCATCGAGAGTGTAAAATAAACCGTGTAAGTTGAGAGCGTACGGCTCGGCTCACACGGTTTTTCATCATTTCATGTTATCATAGAAGGAGAAAAGGAAAAATGGAAATGGCAAGAAAGAAAAGAGACCCAAAAAAGCAGCACTCGCACAGGCCATCCTGGATGCCTATCAGCCAGAAACCGCCGAAGATATGAATGATGCTCTCAAAGATCTATTCGGTCCCATGATCGAGACGATGCTTCAGGGAGAGATGGACCATCATCTGGGCTATGCTTCCAATGACAAAGATCCTAAAAAGGACAGTAATCGAAGAAACGGTTATGGAAAGAAGATATTGAAAACGACACAAGGCGAGGTAGAGATCGAAGTGCCCAGAGACCGGGATGGATCATTTGAACATCAGATCGTCGCAAAACGTCAGAAAGATGTGTCAGCCATCGAAAAGAAAGTACTGGCCATGTATGCTCGGGGAATGTCACAGCGGGACATTTCCTCTACGATCGAAGATATCTACGGCTTCCAGATGTCACATGATATGATCTCTGACATCACGGACCGTATCATTCCGGAAATGGAAGAATGGAGAAACCGACCATTGAAAAAGTGCTATGCCTTCGTATTTGTCGACTGTCTGTACGTAACTCTCAGAAACAACTATGACGTCAAAGAATGCGCCGTCTATATGATACTGGGATATGATCTGAATGGAAAGAAAGAGATCCTTGGGCTGTGGATCAGCGAAAATGAAAGTAAGAACTACTGGATGCAGATCTTCGACGAGATCCGATCCCGTGGTGTGGAAGAGATCTTCTTTATCTCGATGGATGGTGTTTCGGGGCTGGAATCCGGAGCGAAGGCCATCTTTCCGAAAGTCGTTGTACAAAGATGCATCGTCCATCTGATCCGAAATTCGATCCGATATGTACCAACAAAAGATTATAAGAAATTCACGCAAGGCCTGAAAAAAGTATATGGATTAGCGAGCCTTCAGGCAGCGAATACGGCGAAACTGCGCTGTTCAAGCTATTATATCTACGTGTCACAGAATTAGAGAAAAAGTGGGAAAGCGGCCATATACCAAACTGGTCGATGGTCCTGAATCAGCTGATGGTCAATGACTCATTTAAGGAGCGCATCGAACGATATATGCGTTGATAAAACTGGCAGCTCTTTAAAACACAGCCAGGCAGTTTGGAGGTGCCTGGCTTTTGGTGCATATCTGAAAATATATGCTTTGCAGATCCGTTGTAACAGCTGTCATAAGAAGTCAAAAAAACTTACACACTTTTCTTGACAAATCCTCAGCATCGTAATCAACCCGCCTCGATCGGTCACGATGAGCGTCTTTTCAAGACCAAATCTTCTCTTTGGCCTTTTGATGATCGGAAGTATGTTGATTTTTTTCGGATTCATTACCAGGAAACAATCCATAAGATAAGGGAATCGCGTCTGCATCGATCAACAGATCCATATCGATAATCGTGTCTTTTCTGTAATTCTTTTATGGACCATACTTTCGATATCTTTTTTCAGGACATTTTCATCCTCATCGTGATCGTCGATATCAGATTTTGAAATGTCATAATAATAGGTGGTACAGTCAAAATAGGTCGCACAGATATTGCATTTGTGGAGAGGAGTTGAATGATAATACAGCCACATCTGGAATTCAGAATCGCACTTCGTGTAATATGGCCGAGCTAATCGACCTGTGGAACCAACGATTTTGGTTTTCTGGTTACTTACGTGTTGTTGATTTTGTGTCATTCTTTATTCGAGGTGTCATTCAAAAATACTCGGTAATTCCATTTTTCTTCATGTATTATTATTTTCGCCTTTTGGAAAATTGATTTGCGTTGTAGAACAGCACATTAAAATTGATCGAAAGAGATGCACATGATATACCTCTTGTAAAGATGACGGGGTAGCATGTGTACTGATTAGAGCGAAAAGGATTTATATCAGCAGGTCTTAGTGTGCAGGAACCAAAACTCACAGATTGTTTGAAAAACAGGGGCATGGATGATGAAACATGTTGCCGTGAAATTAGCATTTGATATATTATAATATGTGATATAGCACTATTATCCTGCAGGGTAGAGAGAATGGTGGAGTGGTCAGATACTTACGCTGTCATTTTCATCCGGGATACCCATATTAGAGGATTTGGTGTTGTATCCACATCAAGTCATTATCGCAAGAATGTACTGACACTTCGTTTTGACGATTTTATTCGGAGGCATAAAGTGCTGTTCTTTTTACGGATGAGATAGTAAACCAGATTATAGGTTTCATCAAGAAGAACAGAAAGGTTGATAAGCCTCTGATACATTGCTATGCAGGACGGTCCGTTCAAGAGCAACAGGTTTGTTTACGTTGAATATGCTTGGTGAATATAATTCCATATACTTCTCGCAGGGGAATTCACACATTTGTGTGTTTGGCACACTGGAATAGGTGTAGATGCAGCAGATATTATATGAAACCATTAGCAAAGGACAATACAACGTTAGGGGATTAATATGAGCCAGAGGATATTTATTAGTTATTCGCATCAGGATAGTGTATGTGCACAGGGAATAGCCAGATTTTTACTCAGACAGAACTACGATGTCTGGATTGATGTTGAGAGAGTTGTCACTGGTCAGAACTGGGCAGAAAATATTAATGAGGCCCTTAAGATGGCCAATACTGTAATTGCGATTATTTCTAAGAATTCTGTGAGAAGATCTGAGGTTTTGCGGGAAATTTCGGAAGCATTGTCCAGAAGCGAGAAAGAAGAGGACTTTCGTGTGCTTTTTGTTGTTATTGGAAATGTACATCCTTCTTGGTTTGTCAGTAATGATACAGCTGTTGTAGATAAACTGATAAAGTATTTGAAAACAGTTCAATATGTGCAGTTAGATGCCAAAGGAACAATTAATATTGCATGCATGCAGAATATACTACGTTCCTTGAATGGGAAAATGGTTTATTCTGACGGGATTGAGTTTAGTAGGAGTGGTAATTATATATACGAAGCAGGAATGCCTGAAAAAGTATATGATAATGATGCTGAGAATTATTTTTACAAAGTACATTCTAGCGATTTGGCACCATCGACGGCATTCCCCTTCGCATTGGATAATCAATGGTTGCCGGATGAGATCATTTCTTTAGAATCTGAATTAAGGAGTTCATTCCTGAAACATGGCTTTGAATCAGAAAAAGTTCAAAAGTACCTGGGAAAATTTCAAATGAAAAACCTCTATCTGTCACTGATGCATACCCGTCAGATTATTCTTAACAGAGCATCTATATTAAATAGTCGCAGTCTGCAGGGCTTTTATTGTTCTGATAGTGGTTATAGTGAAAATGAAAAAGAAGCATTCTCTGTGTTGCTCCAAAATGGCAGCATCATTGTTTTTCTATATGGAGATAATGAGTTAACGCCATATGTTTCAAAATTGCCACAGTATTCGACGATGCGACATTCGGTGGAGGCATGGAATGAATTATGTAAAAGAATTTCAATGTATTGTATTCGAGAGAATTGGGAGACACCTATAGATAAACACAGACAAGAGTTTGTAAAACAATGCATTACATTAGCATTTAATATAGAGACGAATGAAATGCTGGCGGAGAGTTTTGGGTTTGATTCTGTTACGAAGAAAGAATTTTTTACGGTATTAAAAGAGATTGAGATGACAGTATTTCTTCAGACACATATTATCGGTACTGGCCATCGCTCTAAAGTTGAGGGCTATAGCCGTTCATCTTTCTATAAAAGTTTTATCGTTGCAGAGAAGAACAAAGAGCATCCAGATTCTGTTTTAAACTGCATATTCGATGAAGATAAGCCATTTCACGAAGAATTGAAAAAGATTATCGATATTTATTATAATTCTATATTTACGAATCATTTTAACTGCGCAGCGTTAATTCCGAGTAATATACGTCCGGAGGACACGTTTATTCACCAATTATATCTAAAACATGGAGTTAAGGAAGTTGGACCGGATGAACTTGAGTATGCTTTTTCTGAGTTTTTTAAAAATGAAAGCATTTTACAGAAAATAAAAGAAATAGGAGAAGATTTCTATATTGATAATTGGAGCCTTGAAAGAATTGTCGAGTACAGAAAAGGGATTCATTGGCGGGAGTACATTGAACTTATGGAGTATATCACGAATCGATCTACATATTGGGAGGTGGATTTTAGTGATATTGAGAAGCTGACTGAGTTATTTGTTATCAGTGTTAATGAATGCACCAAGGTACAAAAGCCCCAAAAACATCGAGCTGTTTTTAATCCGGCATATACATTCAGAATCTGTATCGGTAGTAAAGTGTTGGATATTATCTGCAGCGAGAATGTAAGAAAACTAAAAACATACCCGGGAATATTCTTTGCAAAAAATCAGAATAGCATGTCCATACAGTTTCTGATTGGAGATTCAACCTCTCAGAAAAACAGGATATCAGACTCTATTTTCCCTCCATTGAAGATTTTTGATGGCAAGACTAATTATATGGGTGGAAATGCTTATTTTGAAGAAATAAGTAACTTTCTGACAGATCAGTGTGATTTCATGTGGATTTATTAAAAGTTACGAGGATAAGTATGATGGGAAGCAATGATAATAGATATAGCCTCAGATTTTGCGAGGAAGAACTGATCCCGGTGATACGGGCTATAGCAGATAAATACTAACAGTTCTATTTGGGGTTGAAAAGAAAGGCCATGGTAATTTTGTAACATCAGTTGACAAGGCAATTGAACAGGAGTTAAAGGTGCAATTGTATCAGTTAATCTCAGAAGCAGGACTTATTGCCGAAGAAAGCGGCGATGACTCAAAAACAGAATTTAACTAGGTGATTGATCCGATAGATGGTACTACAAATTTTATCTATGGTTTTCTATATGCTGTTTCAGTAGCATTAACAGTACAGGAAACAAAAAAAGGCTGTCTTTGGTGTTGTTTATAGCCCTAAAACAGATACATTGTATTATGGACGCCATGGACAGGATGGTTTTGTAATCGCTTTACCAACGATTTGGTGATTTACTGTTTTTCAAGCAATGAAACAAGCTTACAAAATCAATAAAATGTCATAATTTTGATGTCGAATACATTGTTCAAACTGTTGAGTCACCATTATGATGGTTAAGCCTTTGTAATTAAAGATGGGGATAAAAAGAGTCTCAAAGTCGGCAGTTTTTCGGATAATGAAGGAATAGCAATATTTGGAATGCCATATAACAGGAAGAAAATTGAAAAAATTTTAAATGTTGCGGAAAGAATACACAAGCTCTCATCGGATTTGAAGTGCATTGGACCCTCGTCCCTAGACATATGCATGGTTGCGGAGGGAAAGGCAAAATTAAACTTTGAGCTTGATCTAAATATATGGGGCATCTGTGTAAGAATGCTTATTCTGACGGAAGCAGGTGGAGATTACAAATAGGAGGACGACTTATTCCTTTTTGGGAGAGATGAAAATGGAGTTATGAAGGTGTCATATTATACCTACGGTAATCTATATCTTGATAAAGACTGCCCGAATATTATCGATGCATCGGATATGGTCTATATGTTGTATACGGACGAGTTTGAGTATCTGTGGAACAGAGGGAGTTATGAGATGTGATTATTTTAGCTGCCATATATAGCTTAAAACAAGAAAGGATATGGTATTATGCTGTTTATATTGTTTGGGGGAACCCTGGAAGTGGGCTTTCGAAGTCGTGAAATCTTTCAGAATAAAGGATTTGATGTTATAAGAAAATATAATTTGATAGTTGATGATTCGCCGATATCTGCAGACCAGTATAAGAATCCGAATGGAGTATATAAGGAATGGTTCAACGATAAGGTTTATGTGACCAAAGAAGAATATAAAAAATGTGATTTTAAGTACGGGCTTAATGGTGTCGCAGTGGGGTTTAATCAGCATCAGATTATGAATGCTATCCATGGAGTGAATGACTGCATTCTGACTATTGGTGCTTCAACAATAGAATTTGTAGAGCAATTGAAGAAGGCCTATGGTGATTATGTAACGGTGATTAATTTGTTCATTGATGATCACTGCTATGAGAAACTGATTGAAACTCAACCTGGTATAACAGAGGTGGAATGCAACGCAAGAATCTTGGCTGGAAAGAAGATGCAGCAGATATATCTGGATGACTTTCAGCTGTTTGATGAGATGGTTGTATATACAGGGGAAGACACGATTTTTAATTATCATGCTTTGGAAGGCCAGTTTGAGCAGATTATAAAGCGACGAAAAAAGATAGAACTAGTACTGAATAAACAAAAGTATGTGCAGCTGCCTTATGTGGGACCGGAACCGTATATTTTTGTCAGTTATAGTCATAAAAACAAAGATCAGGTGTATCCAGTTCTGGGGATGCTCCAAAGAAACGGGTTCCGAATCTGGTATGACGAAGGAATCACGGGTGGACAAAACTGGCGCCTGATGCTCAAGGATCGAATTAAATGTTCGGAATGTATATTGCTGTTTTCTTCAAAAGATGCAGTTAAATCTACTGCAGTTACGATTGAGATAACAACAGCTAATAATTTTGAGGTGCCGATTATATGTGTATCTATGGACGAGTCACGGTTTGATGAGACTATAGAGGATGAATTAAGCCGAGATCAAAAACTGATTTATGGAAATGATTTTGGGGAGTTTGAAAGCAAGGTCATTAAAGCGTTGCCTGATAACTGCAGGTTGTAACAGTTCCATATCATGATAGTAAATTTTATTGATTTTAATAGAGAAAGTAACCATGGAACATGGCGGTTGTTATATTTTTCTTTCTTATCATTTAAAAATATAGATATCGTTTGTCGAATCAGAAATGAGTTTGAAAGTATTGGGCAAAATCCTATAGTATTTCATCTGAGATGTCTGGATGGGAACTATAAGGGCAGAGATGAGGAATTTTGGAGTTTGATTTACAGAGAAATCGAATGCTAGGGAGTGGTTTGCATATTGCAAGAGTTCGGTGGCTAAGGCCAGTAGGCCTGTTCAATATGAATGCATAAATTGATACAGAGTAAAAAGACATCAGAATGTCTAGAAAGGAGTTAAAATGTCTGACAAAGGGAAAATTGTTATCATATCCGGACTGTTCCTTGCATGGAGCTTTGTTCCACAGAATGTAATGCCGCCTGAAGTAATCGCTATCCTTGGATATGGTGCGGCTATGCTGATCTGCTCCCTGAAGGGGCTGAAGGTTGAACAGAAGATGGATCTCAAGTCAGTTCTGACGATTGCTTCATTCCTCTTCTTTGCCGAAGTAGTAAGTGAGACTGGAATCCTGAGTATGGTCGCTGGTTATCTTCAGGCGAACATTGCAAATCCGAAAATCCTTGTAATGGCTATTATGCTCATCACGTCAGTTGTAGCGGGAATTTTCAGTGCTGGTCCTGCGGCAGCAGCAATGATGCCGATTATCATTCAGCTTTGCAATGGTCCGCTTAGTGCACAGTCAGACTGGATCGCCGTAGCATATGCAGCAGCAATTTGCGCAGGTAGTTCTCTGTTTATGTGGTCTGCAACTGCAGGGTTTATCCTTTCCGGAAAGGTAAACGGTGCAGGTATTACAGACGCAGATGGAAGCAATACTTCCTGGGGTGTTGCACAGTATATGAAATATGGCTTTGTTAATTATGCAATTCAGATTTCGATTGCTCTTCTCGTAATGGCAATCATCTTGTAAAGGGGGTACATATGTTAGATGCAGTATTAATAATTCTCAGCTTGTGGTGGTTCTTTAACACGAAGTACTTTGAAGCATGGGCTGGAATCAAAATTGGTGGTGACCAGCTTTCACTTTCGCTTACAGCATTGATCGTGTTAGTGTATCTGGCGATTGGAGCATTTGGTTCCATTAGATGGTACTATTGCCACAGGAGAATCTGATACTGCAATGCAGCACAATACAATTTCATAAGGAGGTGATCTGATAAAAGGAGGTGGTTCTTGATAGGAGCTGCCTCCCTTTTAGTATATCCATGTGTACATAAATGATATGGCAAAGCTATGACAGAGAAGAGACAGAGAAACAGAGAAGAGTGAGTCAGGTAGAAGTATCACTTCTTGTAAAATTGAATATCTCAATCCAAAATTGACAATCTGACATATGGGTGCTATAATTTATTCTAGAAAATTATAGCTATTGGTCGTAAATTGCAGATTTATGGAGAGAACAATATGAGCGTATCTTATAAGAAACTTTGGAAGTTGCTGATTGATAAAAACATGATTAAAAAGCAACTAAGGGAACAAGCCGGTCTTACCACTAATGTGATTGCTAAGCTTGGCAAGGACGAAAATGTATCAACAGAAGTGCTCTGTAAAATATGCAAGGCTTTAGATTGTGGCCTCGATGACATCATAGAGATTATTCCAGATGAGGAGGAAGGCAACAATGGCGAACGATAAATTTACTGTAGTCGGTACGAATATAGCAGAAAAGGCAACGATGATCTGGAACGTAGCAGATATGCTGCGCGGTCCGTTCAAACCTCATGAATATGGTCTCGTTATTCTTCCTATGACAGTAGTGAAGCGTTTTCACGACTGCCTCCTTCCTACCCATCAGGCTGTGCTTGATACCTGGGAGAAAGTGAAGAAGTTCGCTGTAGTTGATGGTTTCTTGACTAAGGCATCCGGCTACCAGTTCTACAACACAAGCAAATTCACCTTTGATTCCCTGCTTGCTGATCCGGAGAATATTGAGGCCAACTTCAAGGATTACCTGAATGGTTTCTCGGCAAATGTGCAGGATGTTCTCTCTAAATTTGATTTTGATAATATCATTAAGCGTATGGTAGAGAGCAATACGCTGTATCTTGTTATTAAGGAATATAACTCTCCGAAGGGATATCTGGGACCGGACAAAATCAGTGCCGTTGACTGCGGTTATATCTTCGAGGATCTGGTTAAGCGTTTCTCTGAGAGCTTTGGTGAAGAAGCAGGAGCTCACTTTACCAGCCGTGATGTTATTTATCTTATGACTGATATTCTGCTCAGCGATGCTGATCTGAGCAAAGGCGGCAACGTCACTGTTTATGATATGGCTATGGGCACAAGCCAGATGCTTTCTTGCATGGAAGAGCGTGTTCATGAACTGAATGCAGATATTGATGTTACATGCTTTGGACAGGAATTCAATCCTTCCACTTTTGCAATTGCAAAGGCGGATATGATGATTCGCGGCGGTGATCCGAACAACATGCGATTCGGTGATACCCTGTCTGAAGATCAGTTTTCCGGATATCAGTTCCAGTACATCATTTCCAATCCGCCTTTTGGTATTGACTGGAAGCGTGAGCAGAAAGCCGTTGAAACGGAAGCAAAAAAGGGCGAACTGGGACGATTTGCGCCTGGTCTTCCTAAGATTTCTGATGGTCAGCAGCTGTTTGTCCTGAATGGTCTTTCCAAGCTTGCTACAAATGGTAAGATGGCGATCATTCAGAATGGTTCTCCGCTGTTTTCTGGCGATGCTGGTAGTGGACCTTCTGAAATTCGCAGATATATTCTTGAAAACGACTGGCTGGATGCCATTATTCAGATGAGTACTGACATGTTCATGAATACTGGTATCAGTACCTATATTTGGGTTCTGAATAAGAATAAGCCGGCATGGAGAGCTGGCAAAGTACAACTGATTGACGCTTCTCATTGCGCGGAGCCGAGAAGAAAGAGCATTGGAACAAAGCGCAATGATATCACTGATCTGTGCCGTGGATTGATCGTTGAAGCATATGGTGATTTCAAAGAAGCTGTTTACGGTGACAAGAGTGGAATTTACTGCGAGAGCAGGATTTTTGATAGTATAGAGTTTGGCTATAACAAGATTGTTGTTGAACATCCGCAGAAGGATCAAGATGGCAATATAATTAAGAAGAAGGGCAAATCGGTTGCAGATGCATCTCTGCGTGATACTGAAAATGTCCCGTTGACTGAGGATATCAATACATATTTTGCACGTGAAGTACTCCCTTATGCACCGGACTCATGGATTGACGCCAAGAAAACAAAGGTAGGCTATGAAATTCCGATGACCAGATACTTCTATGAGTATAAGGCTCCAGAACCGGTGGAAGAGATTGCAGCACGTCTGCATGAACTGGAACTGGATATCCAGAGTAGTTTGGATGCACTGTTCGGAGGTGAATGATATGCCTCAACAGATGAAAGATTCCAGGATTGAGTGGATTGGAAATATCCCTGATTCTTGGAATACAATTAAATTTAAGTACCTTCATAATGGGATGAATACGGGTGAAGGTATTGATAAGAATTTTTGGTCTGACGAATTAGCAGACAGACCATTCTATACTGCTGGTTTAAATCCGATTAGAACTAGTTATGATGGATTCCCAGAGTGGAAATATACAAGTGAAAACGATCTGTTACTGGCACGAAACGGCACTCCATATGTGTATCTGCCAATTCCCAACGCATGTTATACAGATCATATCATTCGAGTATCCATGAAGAAGGGAATTAACAGAAGGTATATCCAGTATAGTCTGCAACGAAGCATTGCAGCAGTAGTTGTTGATTCTGTAAGTCTAGCAACATGGTCGGCATCTTTATGGAACGAACAAGTAATAGCATGGCCATCACTTGACGAACAGGAAAAGATAGTTGGTTATCTAGATAAACAATGTACTCATATCGACTCTGTCCTAAAAAAAACTCGCAACAGTATTGAAGAATATAAAAAACTGAAACAAGCTGTTGTTTCACAAGCTGTAACAAAGGGCGTGCGTGGCGAACGTGCAATGAAGGATAGTGAAGTTGAATGGCTTGGAAACATTCCGGCAGATTGGAGTGTTTATCGAATTGCTAATCTTTATGATGAGCGTTCCGAAAGCGGTCTGGAAGAACTGCCTATTTTAACAGTTTCAATCAATACTGGCGTTTCTGACCATGAAATTACAGATGAAGATAAAGACAGATTATTTGTTCGTAGCGAAGACAGAACAAAATATAAGCGCGTGTATCCTGGTGATTTGGCATATAACATGATGCGAGCATGGCAAGGCGCATTCGGTGCAGTTCGTGTGGATGGTATGGTAAGTCCTGCGTATGTCGTGGCAAAACCAAAGAAAAATATCGAGTTGGATAGCAGATACATGGAGGCTTTGCTTAGGACATCGGAAGCAACTGAAGAGATGCACCGTTATTCAAGAGGCATTGTTGATTTCCGCCTTCGTTTGTATTGGCCGGAATTTAAGAATATCCGGATTTGCCTTCCTTCAATTGAGGAGCAGATTGAGATTGCAGATTATATTGATGAAAAAGTGGCTGCCATTGATGCTTTGATTACAAAAAGGCTTAACCATCATAATGGTGACTCAACAGTTTGAACAATGTATTCGACATCAAAATTATGACATTTTATTGATTTTGTAAGCTTGTTTCATTGCTTTAAAAACAGTAAATCACCAAATCGTTGGTAAAGCGTACAAAAAAAGAGGCATTTGCAGTAGAACTTGAAAATTATAAGAAGTCTATGATTTATGAATATGTTACCGGCAAGAAGGAGGTGCCGCAGTCATGAGTGTTAACGTTACAAATGAAAAACGCTTCGAAGACGATATCACTGCGTCCTTCCTGTCCCCTGCGGGCGGTTATACGCACAATGATGATGTGTATGATCCTGCACTAGGGCTGTTCCCGGACACCTTGATTCGTTTCATTCAGAAGACACAGCCGAATGAATGGAGAAGATTTGAGTTACAGAACAGCGGTGATACAACCAGAAAGTTCTGTCTGAGTTTTAATAATGCCTGTGATACATATGGTCTGTTGGATGTGCTGCGCCATGGCTTTAAGCACCGAGGTATCAGTTTCAGAGTCTGCTATTTCAAACCGGAATCTGGATTGAACCAGACGGCAGCTGCACTGTATCAGAAGAATGAGATTACCTGCAATCGTCAGTGGTTTTACTCTACGACTTCTCATAACTCAGTAGATATGATGATTGCAATTAACGGTATTCCCGTCTTTGCATTTGAACTGAAAAATCAGTATACAGGTCAGACTGTAGATAATGCAAAGCGCCAGTGGATGTATGATCGTGATCCCCGTGAGATTTGTTTCCAGTTCAATAAACGAATTCTGGGATACTTCTGCGTAGATCAGCTTGAAGTGTGGATGACAACAAAGCTGGATGGCAAGAATACCTACTTCCTGCCATTCAATCAGGGGTCTAATGGTGCCGGTAACGATGGTGGCAAAGGAAATCCTGCTAATCCGAGCGGTTATCCGACTTCCTATCTCTGGGAGTATGTATTCCAGAAAGATAGCATGATGGATATTGTACAGAAGTTTATCCATCTGCAGGTAAAAGAAGATAAGAAACTAATGTCTGACGGAACAGAGCGTGTGACAAAGAAAAAGGCTCTGATTTTCCCGCGTTACCATCAGTTGGATGTTGTTCGTAAGTTGATTGCCGATGTACGAGAAAATGGCTCTGGTCAGAATTATCTGATCCAACATAGCGCTGGTTCTGGAAAGTCAAATTCTATAGCATGGACAGCATATCGGTTGGCTTCCTTGCATGATGACGATAACAAAGCTGTATTCAGCAGTGTTGTAGTCGTTACCGACCGTACTGTTCTGGATGCTCAGCTGCAGGAAACTATATCCGGCTTTGACCATACCTTAGGTGCAGTTGAGGCAATAGGAGAAGATAAGAATTCCAGAGACCTTCGTGATGCTCTGAATAGTGGTGTGCGAATTATCGTCACTACACTGCAGAAATTCCCTGTGATCTATCAGGAAGTGGATGCGGCAGCAGGACGAAACTATGCGATTATTGTCGATGAAGCACATTCTTCTCAGACTGGCAACTCTGCCATGAAGTTGAAATCCGCCCTTGCAGATACAGAAGAAGCTTTGCGTGAATATGCGGAGATTGAGGGCAAGAGCGAAGATGAAACCGACCAGAACGACAAGGTTGTTCAGGAAATGTTGACTCATGGAAAGCATAAGAATCTGTCATTCTTTGCGTTTACAGCAACACCGAAGGCAGCTACGCTTGAAATGTTTGGTTCTGAATGGGATAATGGCTCTTTCCATCCGTTCCATATTTACAGTATGAGACAGGCTATCGAAGAGGGATTTATTCTGAATGTCCTTCAGAATTATATGACCTACAATACCTGTTTCAAAATCGTTAAGAATACAGAGGATAATCCGGAATTGCCGGAGAGCCGTGCAACGAAGATTATCAAGAAATATGAGAAACTTCATCCGTACAATATTAGCCAGAAGGCTCAGATTATTGTTGAGACCTTCCGTGATATCACTCGTCATAAGATTGGTGGTCGTGGAAAGATGATGGTTGTCACAGACTCCAGACTGGTTGCTGTGCGCTATTTCCATGAGGTGAAGCGATATATCCAGGAACAGCAATATGCCGATATGGATGTTTTGGTAGCGTTCTCCGGTGCTGTTCAGGACGGTGAGGATGAAGTAACAGAATCTGGTCTGAATGTTCGCAGAGATGGAAGTCATATTTCCGATACACAGACTAAGGCAGAATTTCATGATAATTTCAATGTCCTGATTGTGGCTGAAAAGTATCAGACCGGCTTCGATGAACCATTGCTTCATACCATGATTGTGGATAAGAAGCTGAAAAATGTTAAAGCAGTGCAGACACTTTCTCGTCTGAATCGTACCTGCCCTGGCAAGACGGACACATTTGTTTTGGATTTTGCCAATAGAAAAGAAGATATTCTGGATGCGTTCCAGCCGTTCTATCAGGAAACCAGTCTGGAACAGGAAGTAAATGCAGATCTGATTTATCAAACCGAGCGTGAGCTGCTGGATTATGCAATTTACAACCAGAATGATGTTGTCGCATTCATTGAGGTTTGGAACAAACCGGGAAAGCAGGATGAAAGAGCCATGGGACGTATGACCAGTGTTCTTAAGCCTGTGGCAGACCGTTATAACCTGAAAAATCCGGAAGAAAGATACCAGTTCAGAAGATTGGTTCGTAGCTTGACTCGTTGGTATAGCTATATCACTCAGGTTGCCAGAATGTTCGATAAGGACATGCATAAGGAATATCTGTTCCTGAGCTATCTGATTGGATTGTTGCCTGGTGAAACAGAAGATCCGGTTGATCTGGATGGAAAGCTTAAGTTGGAAAAAGCTTCAGAAGACCTTTGAGGGCGAAATCCGTCTTGAGAATGTCGATGGGCAGTATGTACCGGCGACAAGCAAGAGTGCCCAGGGCAATCGTCAGAAGAGTACGCTTGATGAAATTCTGGAGAAGATCAACGAGAAATACAAGGGCGAATTCAATGATTCCGACCGAGTGATGCTTGGTGCTCTTCACGATAAACTGATCGCAGATAAGAAATTGGAAAGCTCTGCAAGAACCAGTGATCCAAGAATATTTGTCGAGAGCATATTTCCGGCAGCATTCGGAACAGCCGCAATGGAAAGTTTTATGTAATCTCAGGAGAGTTATTCTGCCCTCTTTGAGGATCAGACAAAATACAATGCTGTCATGAGCGCACTTGCGGGAGTTATTTACCGTGAGATGAGACAGCAGTTGTAAGATTCGAGGTGGTATTGAAATGAGTTATGATGCTTTTATTAGTTATAGAAGAGAGAATGGCTTTTTGATGGCACAGGTTATACGCGATCGTCTCGAAGAAAAAGGGCTACATTGTTTTCTTGATCTCGAAGAATTACGATCATGTCATTTTGATGAGAAAATCTTGCTTGCTATTCAAGAGGCTCACACGTTTATTTTGATTCTTCCAAAGAATGCGTTAACTCGCTGTTCAAATGAAGAAGATTGGGTGCGTAAAGAGATACTGGAAGCTGTTAGATGCCATAAAGTAATAATTCCAGTTATGTATGATGGCTTTAGATGGCCCAAAAAGTGGAATGAAAATATCCCGGATGAAATTAAGAATCTTGAAAGAATGAATGGCGTGTCTGGATCTCAGGAGTACCTTCCAGCGATGATAGAGAAAATAATCAGTTATATGCCACAGAACGAAGTTAATATTAAGCTGAAATCTAAGGCATCAGAAAAGCAGATCGCCTCAGATACAGTAGGATTTTTTTGGGAAATGATACAGAAGTTTGGGGATGATGCATGTGTAGATATGGCGTTTCATGCTGGAAATGAATGGAGACAGACATCTAATAAAGTGGATATCCTGAATCACATACTTACCCATGGATTAAAGTTGCGCATTTTAGCAAATAAGTCAGAGGATGTATATACAATTACTAGAAGTATGACACAGCCTTTAAAAAAGTATCGTAGTTATGAAGAGTGTCTCTCTGATTGGTATGAATTGGCAGTTTCTTACCCAGAAATTGTTGAAGTGAGAGTGCCTAAGGTTCCGCTTTTACATAGGATTTATCTAATTCGGGGGAATGCGTCTGGTGCTGTGAATATTAAATATTATACGTATGGAAATTATACACCGGACAAGGATTTTCGCTTGACATTCGAAGCAGGAAGTCCAGAGTTTGAGTTATATTGTGGGGAATTTGAATATCTTTGGAATAATTCAGAGAGGTTCGATCTAGAGAATAACTAAGAAAAGTGTATTACTAATTCGGGAACGAGTGTTGAGGTGGATACCATGAAAATAGAAAAGATAGGATATGAAAAACTGAAAGAACTGGTCCGGAACTATATACGGTTATTAGAAAAAGAATATGATGCAATTTCAGAAATACTATCTTTTAATATGGGGCTTATCTCGGCTTGGGAAGAAATACGAATGCGGTATATCAAAAGACTTGAGCAGATTAAAGAGATGTTGGACAGAAACTATGACGTTCTTAAGATGTTGGAACGTATAGAGGCAGATCTTAATTGTGCAAGTTTTAGCCCAGGCTCTATATTTGGAGCAGAAGTAATATCTAGTGCGGAGCAACGAATTCAAGAAAAAGAAAGTTTTACTTCATTATTGGACTCGTTGGAGTTAATTGACGATGATGATAAGGAATTGCTTGAAGATGCGAGAGCGCAAGGGGCAGATATTGCTTCTTCGATTGCTGAGGCCTCAATGAATACACCATTGTCTGAGCAGGTGCAAGCGGCTATACGCCGAAAGCAATTAGCAGATGCTCTTAGGAAGGGTGAACCTGTTATTGTTTCTCCAGATGGTCAGATAGCAGATACCGCAACCTCAGATGCAATAGCAGCATTACGTAAGCATTTAGCGGATGGAGATGTGTTGATGGTCGATTCAGATGGTACAATAATGCACTCATCAGACTTAACTCAAGTTAATATTGGAGTTGCAGTTCCTAAAGGCGTTTTTGGATGCGAAGATCCACTTCCGAATAGCATTAAGGTTCCGGAAGGAAAACTGGCTGGTGGATATGGGATGTGCAGAATTTGTGGAACTGTTTTTAACCAAATAACCAATTACTGCCCTGAATGTGGAACGAAAGTAGTTATTGAAAAGCCGGCTGTAACCTTGGATAAGGTTCAGTTTTCGGCCCTCGCTCCCAAGACATTTATAAAGAACGATTACTCTATAATTGAAATATTTATGTATGAGGAAGCTTTTCGGGATGTGGTGCAAGAAGCTATTGCAAATGCGGAGGCTCCAGTGAAAGAAACAAAATCTGGAATTTTGACTGCTGAAAGAGAAGCAAAAATCACAGTCACACTTTCTTCACCGGATATTGTCATAGAAGATAATACCGAAAGTCAGACATGGCAAGGAAATTATTTGAATTTTAGTTTTGCTGTTGAAGTGCCAGAACAGTACAAAAAGAGACAAATTTTGTTCGTAGCTTCTGTTTATTTTAATGACATTATTGCGACGAGATTAAAGTTCGTGGCAAAGTGTAAGACATTGACTGAGCAGAAAATTGAAGTGACTAGAGAAGACGTTTTATCAGCATTTGTATCCTATGCCAGTCAGGATCGCAATCGTGTAGCTATGATTATTCAAGGAATGAAAAAGGCTCGTCCAGATATGGATATTTTCTTTGATGTGGATAGTTTACGTAGTGGCGATGATTGGGAGAAGGCATTATGGCGTGAAATCGACAAAAGAGATGTCCTGTTTCTTTGTTGGTCAAAGTATGCCAGAGATTCAAAATGGGTAGATGCTGAATGGAGATACGCCTTTAAGAACAAAGGTCCAGATAGTATTGAGCCGGTTCCGATTGATCCACCTGGTAGTTGTCCACCGCCGGATGAACTTAGTTGCAAGCATTTTAATGACAAACTGCTCTACATTATTAATTCTAATTTTAACTCAATATCAGATGAAGTAGAAACGGTGTCAAATATTGAGAATATGGTAACTGAATTCGAAAAACTGTTCTAAATTCCTTGTTTGATAATCATTGTTGAGGATATAAGTATGACAGAAGAGTATATTAACGATTTATTTGAAAAATTTCGGGCGAATGAAGTTGCCGAGGAAGATTTAACACCCGAAGAGTATCAGGCCCTTATACAGTTATATGATAAACGCATCCGTGAACAGAAAGCCAGCAATCTTAATAGAAGAAGAGCAGTCGAAGCTTTTGTTGATGATAGAAGTACAGAAACAATCACTAAGACTATAAAATCAAAATTGAGGGAAAATGTAGAATTTACAAAGGGAGATTATCTGAATAAATATTATTTGAAACCAAACGGTTCTGGTCGGGGATTAGATTTATATAGCGGAACGGATTATTTGGCTACGTATTGTTCATATATTGATTGTCTGTATGATCTTTCATACCATTATACACTAGTTGATTTTGAAATGTTAATCAATATGTTTTCCTTAAATGGTATGAACGTGGAACGTCCATATCGATATAGAGGAGTTTGCTCGGTTTATTTTTACCCAACCGACCGAGTCTTTCGATATGTTTATTATGCAGATGCGCTCCAACAGTTGTTAGGGAAATTTGAGGAACATGAGAAACAAGCCTTAACCCATGAGGAGTACTTTGAATTTGGAGTTCAAGGAATCGGTATTCATCTGTATGATGAGCAGTTATTAAAATATAAAATGTGGGTTGGTGGGAAAGACATTCGTAGTGTTGCTGATGTTATTAGAATCGCACATGAGAAACACCTATTTGTTCCGTCTGAAATGATGAATGAATTTACGGAGATGAAGAATGTTGATGTTTTTATATCTCATAAAAGCGATGACTTTCCTATCGCAAAGAGAGTGTTTGACTATTTAGTATCAAAAGGAATATCGGCTTTTTTATCTGAGATGTCATTGCCTGCGTTGTCAGGAGCAGATTATTCAGCAGAGATTGACGATGCTTTAGAACATGCAAAAAACATCGTTGTAATAGCGTCGAGTAAAGAAAACGTAAACTCAGGATGGGTAAAATATGAATGGAATACTTTTGCTAATGAGAAACGTTCAGGAAGAAAAACGGGCAATATTGTAACACTTATTGCAGACAATATGCAGATTTCCGATTTGCCAATATTGTTACGACAATATGAAGTGCTTTTATATACTGAATACGAAAAAATAGTTGAGTTTGTAAAATGCTAGTAAAGCTAGCGACATATTATTGAGATGCTAATTGGAGGAGAACATTATGGAACCATTGGTGTCAAAATACATAAAAACCGATTTTGGTATGAAAGAAATAAGTGTTTTTCATGAAGATATTTGTAATCTACAGAAAAACATTGATGTGTTAGTTCTTTCGTCTTTTAAAGATGCATATGCACCTGTGGAAGGATCAGTAATAGGAGCAATTTGGCAGCAACATAATATTAACGTTGAAGTGTTGGCAATGCATCCTGTTATAGATTTGAGAAGCGTTTGTGGTGTTTGGATATCAAAACAGTTTAAATCAAGTGCATACTTTAACCGTATAGCGTGTGTTGAAATCAAACATAGCAGAGACGAACTGCTTAATATCCAAGTGAAAACAAGCATTTTTTCAGCTATTAGATCACTATTCTATTCCTTGATGATTGCCTCAGTTAATAATATTCCAATAGAAACGATTGCAATTCCTGCACTTGGGGCGAATGCACAGAGTTTGGGAATGGATATTATTATGCCCCCGCTATTAAATGAGTGCATTAGCTTTCTAAAACAATGCAGAAGTGTTAAAAATATAATTCTGTATGAAACATCTCCGTCTAAAGCGTTTAAGATGGCAAAGATGGTAGATGGAAGTTACAAACTTCTAGATTACGAAGGAAAAAATAAGGAATCAAATTTACAGAGGAATCCTGATGAGAATGAAATTTTCTCTTCGATGAGCAATGTGGCTACTAAACCGGATGGGCCTATTATATTCATTAGTTATTCATCAAAGGACTACGACATCATGATTAAGGTAAACCAAATGCTTGAAATGAGGGGAATTAGAACATGGTTTGCACCTAGAGATATAATACTTTCTTCTTATGCTGCAAGTATTGTAAAAGGGATCAAGAATGCTGATTATTTTATGGTGATATTGAGTGAAAGCAGCATGAAATCGCGACATGTTATGAATGAATTAGATTTGGCTTTTTCTGAATTAGAAAGTGAAAATAGATTAATTCCAGTGAAGATTGACAGAACAGAAATGAATGATGCATTCAGATATTATTTATCTAGACTTGAATGGTATCAGCTAAGATTACATCCTAATGGAACAAATCTTACAGCATTAGAAGACATTATTGAGCGTTTTAACGAGGATAGACAGCAATGAAAAATAATAAGATATCAGAATTGGGGCGGATTTCAGAAAGACTCGAAGAGATAGTTAAGGATTATTCAAGCTTAATTGGAGGGTGGCCTTCTGAAAGCGAACAAGCGCTTTTACAGCAGCTTCAAGCAATTAAGAATACGATAAAAGAACAACATCATCTCTTAGAAGAGTATGAGAAAATTAGTTTGGACGACATAATAGATTTTAGGGTAGATATTCGAGAAAAGTGATCCCCCTTTACTTAGGACTAGAAGACTGTATTAAGATTATTATGTCAAACTTTATGACCAACTATAAGATGGCATTTTTCATCAGAGGAGTATGTTCTAAAGGAGGAATAGGAATGAGTGTATTTGATCAAGCAATGGCAGTTGATAAACTCCGTTGCGGACTTGGTGTATTGGAGATTCCCGAAGGGGTTACAGAATTATCTGGGGACTTTGCACTTGTCTTTGACTGGATGCCTGAGAAAATGTGTCAATGCTCATTTAGAGAAATTAGAATTCCAAGTACAGTCCAAACTATTAACGGAATAATATTGACAGAATATGGTCCTGAGCAAGCCCCGGTAAAAAGGTTCAAAAAAATCACTGTTGCAAAAGATAATCCGTATTATACGGATATTGATGGCGTCCTGTTTTCGAAGGATCTCAAACATCTTATTTGCTATCCTTGTGGAAAGTCTGGGAAAACATATGAGGTTCCGGATGCTGTAGAGATAATTGATGAACATGCATTTGCAGATAATACGAACTTAAGAAAGGTAATACTACCAAATTCATTAAAACGTATTGAATTTCACGCTTTTTTCCAATGTGAAAAACTTGCGATAATCAACCTTCCTGAGAACTTGGAATATATAGGAGAAGGTTGTTTTGAACTCTCATTTGAAATAAATCGTCTGATAATTCCAATGAGTATGAAGTGTATCCCTACTTCTCTCTTCTCAGATGGTGGCATTATATCAATTCCTAATAGCTCAATAGAATTGGAATACGATTATGTTCCGACTGAATATCTCAATATGTCCTTTGTTGGGCCTGCGATTATTAGTAACGATAGTGAGTAAATAGTTGATTTCGCAGAGTCATACGATTACAACCACTTCGAGAACTGTTTTGAGGACAGTAATGGAATTGTATGGGCTAATAATGGAAAATCCCTTATAAGTTTCCCGGCGGATTGGGATGACGAAGAATATGAACTGCCGGATATGGTGGAAGAGGTATATTTTGATGCTTTTAGATGGTCTTTGGTAAAACGATTTCATTCTAGGCATTCCGTGTCTGTTTTCGGAAAAGCAACAAACCATAAAAAATATACGCCGGCTAAGGGAAAAAGATTTTATATAACTGCCAATACTATTAACTGTGATGACGAAGCGGAAGCGCCTGCAAATGAGAAAGGAACAGATATAAATGTAGATGTTCAAAATGTCCAGAAGATAGTTGGGAATACTGCAAATGATAACAAGGACAATTACGTTTTCATCAGTTATAGCTCAAAAAATCAGCAGATGGCAGATTCTGTTCGTTTGCTGCTTAAAGAGAATAACATCTCTTGTTGGATGGCACCATATGATATTCCGGCAGGAAGCAGATACGCATATGTCATCAATGATGCTCTGGAGAGATGTTCTTGCTTGCTGCTACTACTAACGAATGCATCACAGATGTCTCAGTTTGTTGAAAGAGAAATAGAACGAGCAATTACTTATAAAAAACCGATCCTGCCAATGCAGCTGGAAGACCTGGAAGTGAATTCCGGATTCAAATTTTACATTGGTAATAGTCAAATTATTGCCGTACCGGAAATCCGTTCCGATGCACCTGAATTCCTTCGGATTCTAGCTGGGATAAAAGAGTTTATGGGCTGTAATGATGATGAAACCCTTGAGCGCACAGTAGTTAGTGCGAGAACAGAAGAAAAAAAGAACTGTCAGGTTACAATATTTAGTCCGGTAAATGTTGATGTATACCTTGAAGATAAAGTGCATTTCGTGTTGCATATAGATAGAAATACTGGATTCGATTACGAACGCAATAGTATTGTAGTCGGCAAGAGTTTTGCACTGATTTTTTCAGGAAAATCGTTCGAAAAGAAGATTGCATTTGAAAGGCCGAGTAACTGCGAATTTGAATACCGTTTGGATGCTGTATTAACTAAGGCGGAAATCGAATCGGCATACGATAGAGATGGTGCAATAAAGCAAATAGAAAGGGGTGCGTCCGGATATTCGTTTGACCAACTAGCTATTACTGGAGAGGAAGAGGATATTAGACTTCTCTATAAGTGGTTGTCAAAAAAGTCAATGAGTGCTACTGCTGAAGATTCTCACAGCAACTATCTGATAGCTAAATGCGCAGTTACTCTTGGTAAATTGTGTATTCGTCATCATTCATTTGAATATGCCGGTGTCATTTCTAAAGTTTATAATAAGTACAAAGCTAAAAAGTCTTATGGTTATCTCTTTGAGAATATACTGAAAACATTGGCTAGTGCTATGAATGAAGTGTTTATTCAAGAACGTTTGGATCTTTTTCAAAAGGCTGAAGATGGAGATGTCGTAGCACAATATTCCTTAGGTGAAGCATATGCAGATAAGGAATCTATTTTTAAGAACCATGAAAAGGCATTTGAGTGGTTCTTGCGATCTGCTGAAAATGGTCATGTTAAAGGAATGCTTAGAGTGGCTGCCCTCTATTATGTCGGTTTGGGATGTGGAGGTAAAGACACTTATAAAGAACAGTATTGGTATAGAAAGGCTATGGAAGCAGGATCTTCTGTTGCCATTCTTAAATTGGCAGAGGCTTTAGATCATGGGTATTTGGATCATGGTAGGATTGGCAAAACGGAGAGCGAGAAACAAGAGGCATTAGAGTTATATAAGAAAGCCTCTGAATTAGGATACGCTGATGCAAGTAGAGCTCTCGCCTTCTACTATCATAGAGATAATAGAGATCGTTATTTGGCATTCTATTGGTTTAGAGTCGGTGCTGAGCAGGGGGATTCTGAAAGTCAGTTATATTATGCAAGCTCTTTATTCCATGGAATTGAAGAATTAGATATTCATCCCCAAAGAAATGAAGCTGTAATTTGGTATCGAAAAGCAGCAGAACAAGGAAACGTATTTGCGCAATATGCTCTTTCAAAATGTCTGTTTTATGGTGAGGGTACAGATAAGAATGAAGAAGAAGCTTTTGTGTGGTGCGAAAAGGCTGCAAATCAGAATATGAGTCGGGCACAAGAGACTTTGTCAATCTTTTATGGCCGTTGGCTAGGTACAAAACAGGACTGTAACAAGAGTGAATATTGGTACAGAATAGCAAATAAGTTAGAGAGTGCAGAATCATATAAAAAAGCATTCTTTGCCCATACAAAAATGTTGAGCGATTCATATCCAGTATTTGATCCGAGATTTGACTGGTGATAGTTCAGCCCCGATTCGTAGTATCGTGAGGTGAGTTTATGAGCAAAATATATGATGGAGAAGAGCCATATTTGTTTGTGTCGTATTCCCACAAGGATAAGGATGTTGTTGAAAGCGTAATTCAGCTATTACAGAGGCAGGCGTGCAATATATGGTATGATCCGGGAATTACTCCTGGAGAATCCTGGAATGATGATATTGCTAAACACCTTAAGAATGCAAAGTGTTTTTTGGTATTCCTTTCCGGAAATTCCATATGCTCTGAATATGTCCTTGATGAGATATATTACGCAAAGAAGGCAAAAATCAATACGATTCCTTGCTATATCGAAAATATAGAACTTCCTGATGAACTAGATTTATCAATGGGAAGAATACAAGCAATTAATGGTTGTCAAAAGACCGTTGTGAATATTGTTGGCGAACTAAAAGAACTTCTTCCTGAAGACGTTTTCCACAGAACGACCAGTCCTTTTTATACGGGAGTGAGGAATTCATTCTTTCTTGAGCGTACCAGCGTACCGTTTCCTGAAGGTTCTTATTTTGATGGTGAAGATTTAGAGTCTTTCGAATTATATTGGATGGATCAAGAAAAGAGTGTAAGAAAACTTTTATGGCGATACCAGTTTATGGGAGCATTGGAATTAGATGGGCTTACCATTAGTTATGTTCACAAATTTGAGGATCCGTATTTTGATGAGGCGATAACAGATATTGTACTTTTCAATATGATTATACGTGTGTCTGGTAGATATCCAACATCATTTCCATGTGTAGATATTGTGCTTACAATTGGAATAATAAATGGTGATACGGATGCTCCAAAGTTGAATATGATAAATGGTCAAGCATTCAATCAAGATGGAACAGAAAAAGAATGGGATATCAGTTTTGCTGAACGATTGTTAAAAGAGATTATGAGTTCAATAGAACCCAAAGAAGGTTCTGCAGGAATTTAAGGAGGATGAATTATGCAAGCTCAGAAACCCTTTGAATATACTCTGAATATGGAGACCATATTTCAGGGAAAACTTTCAGAATTAAAAAGTTACTATTGCAGAGAAGACTTTGAGTTGGCTCTTGCAGACTACGATCATGCGCCAAAGGATGCGAAGAGTTTCAGATTGAGAGATGTTTCTCGCCTGTGTAATGCCAGAGGCATTGATGCAAAAACTCTTATATCAGAGCGCTCTATCTTGAAAAGTATTCCCACAAGATCAGAGATGCAGGACGAGCTACTTCAGTCATTTCATGATATGTATGTTCAGTCCCCTGCTACAAGTGATTTTATGGAGCGAATTGTTCGTAGATTAGCACCGGAATACTCTTCAGATACCGTGAGGGTGGCCATCTTGAAAAAGTTTGTTGTCGGCGCTGGCGATAATTTCAAGAGATTCCATACCAACCAGATTTGGGAATGGGCAAACAAACAACTGAGCAAAGCAGAAACGGCAACATATGGTATGTTGTCAGAAGAAGAGAAACGGAGTCTACTTCTTTCCAAGATTGATGATTCGATATTTGAACATGAGTCTGTTGAGATGACCAATATTGATGTATTAAAGTTGATCATTGATCGGATTATCAAGTATCAGAATGATGACACTTTAGCGTTCGAAGAGATTGAATTATCTGAGAGGACCAGAGGACTCTTAGCAGGAATGTTATCTGTAGATGAAAATGATATCAATGAAGATGTGATTAATTATCTTCAGATGCTTTGCGATAGAATAGATGTTTCAGAAGAAGCCTTTTCAGACTTGGTTTCAAGTCTTGAAAATGACTTTAGGAACCAGTTAAAAACGATTAAGCGTGTTTCAAAAACGGGTAAAGAGGGTACAGCGGCAGAGTTATACAAACAGGCTAAGAAGGATGCTGTGAAGGCAAAAAAGGCAGCAGCCAAGAAGAATGATATAGATTTCGAATTGATTGAGATGTGTAATGATCTAGCAGCAGGTAATTTCAGAGTAAATGGCAAAACAAAGGTATACCTTTACTACTTTGCTTTTATGTTTGACATGACAGTGCCATTAGATGGTAGGCACTGTGCTTCTGAAAGAAATATCGTAAAAAATCTTTTCCAGGATTTTTACAATGACAATTTCTTGAGATTGTTATCTTCTGATTATACTGATCCTAAAAATGCTACTGCATTTGAGAAGGAACCTACCGGAGAAGGCATCAACTATAAGAGCTTTGTAGAAATGATCTATATCTATTTCCTTTGCAGAGATGATTTGAATATGACGCATGGAGAAAAGATTGATAAGGCTGAAGCAATCATAGATGAATGTGTAAAACGTGCAAAAAAGGAAGGTAATCCTTTAACGATAAATGTTGGTATCCATACTGACGTCTATAGAGATCTTCATGTAAATGTACTTCTCAATAAGGAAATCAACGAGATTGCTGACTACATATTGGCACATTATCAGGTGTTTTCTCCGGATAATGCCGGTATTGCCAGAATCATGATTGCTTCTGAGGAAAATACAGCGTCTGATTTTATTGAGGAAATCATGGATGATCTTGATGGAGCATATCCTGATATTGAACTGTTTGATGTTCGTAAGAAGACAGATCTGACAAAAGAAATCAAGGATGATATTACTTTTAAATTAGATGTGATTTTTGATTGGAAAGTCAAAACATTATTGGAAGAGAAGTACGCTGGTGACGAAGCATTCTTGAAAGTAGTAAATGCTATCGATGATAGAACTCATATCAGCAATGGTCGCTTTAACAAAAACGAAAGATCCAGAATGTTAATGCTGCTCCATATTTTGGCACTTTATTCTTCAGACCGTGACACGTTATCTATGTTCAAACTGCAAAGTCGTCTGGAAGAGAAGGGCGTTATTTCAGTAGGAAATCAGATTACTAATGCGATTAGCGGTTTAATAGAGCTTGGTTTTGATATTGGCAGAAAGAAGGACGGATACTATTTAGGTGAGCGTGATTATGATGATGACCTCCTGAATGGCATTCTTAAGAAAGTTTCAGGACGCTATTATTCTGTTGATAACGCATCTGAGTTACTCATGACCGAGGCATTAATTTGTAGATTGAGATTTGACAAGCGAGTAACCAGAAGTGAATTGATTGCAATCCATTTCAATTATTACATTGCGTTAATAAATGAAACGGAGGGGCTCGATACTTTCCCCGATGTGTTCGAAGACTATGCGGCTACAATTAATCCATATTTGGAAGAGGCACGATATCAGCCGCTAAGCGAAAAGAATATTTTCGATATGTATATTGTTACAGCATTATATTTTTATCTGGTAGAAAACAACGGATACATGTAAAGAACTTTTCCCCCTGCTCACAGTCAAAAACAACTTGTTATGATTACTACATCAAAGACAAAGGAGTGATGTGTGTAAGATGGTTATTAACAAATTCAGCAAGACAGGAACTTATCACAAGGAACTTAGAAGAGAAAATCAAGATTATCTATACAGCGTTGATGGGAAGGATTTTCTTGCGATTATGTTGGCTGATGGTGCTACGGCATGTGAAAAGGGATTAGAAGGAGCTCGACTATCATGTGAATCTATGGCAAAGGTTATTAGGCAGGAAGGCAGTGTATTTTTTAACTATCCCAAAGAAAAGATTGCATATCTTCTGACGGAGCAGATTTTATATTGCCTTGAATGTAATAAAACGGATGGTTGTGACATTAGAGAGTATGGAAGTACTTTTGCTATGGTGTTTATGGAGAAAAAAACTGGAAGAACCGTTTTGGTGAATTTGGGAGATGGCGCTATTATCTCAGTAACTGAAAATGGTTTTTCCTATCTCCTGAAACCAAAGCGATATAGAGGTAATCCGTGCTTGACAACAACCAAAGGTGCTGGAAAGGCTATTGATATAGCGGTATGCAATCTGGCACTGGGAGACAGTATCTTCATGTGTTCGGATGGTTTTCTAGATCAAATAGCAAAGGAAGATATTGCTTCTCTTCTGAATTCTTACGATATTGAAGGTTTGAATCATAAGCTATCTTTGATTGAGAATGAGGATGATTGCAGCTATATCTCTTTCACCCGTGAAAGAAAATGAAAGGAGATACAAGGATTATGGAGGAATCGGGACGTAAATATCTCACAGGTTCAATTATGCTGTCAAGAAACGAAGATGGCAGTTCACCAGAAGAGTATTTTATCAAATCAGTAATAGGAGAAGGTGGTTCGACAGTATGCTATGAGGCTACCAGAACACTTAAGGATGGAATTGTAGAAACAGGAAAACTGAAAGAGTTCTATCCGGTCGATTCAGTGGTCGGAAATCAGGCGTGGTATTATTCTTTAGAGCGTCTTCCAAATGGACAGCTTGTTCCAGGTGCAGGTACAGTGCGTAAATTTGACGAGATGTGTCAGGATTATCTCAGTACTTATAAGCTGCTAAGAAAAGTAATGGTGGATAATCCTAAAAATGAGATCCTGAAAGGATATATACAGCACGGGGAGATACTGTATGGAAGTATGACTCAGTCGAATACTGCAGCAGCGAAATCGCCGCTTGCATTCTGGAAAAAGAAAGCAACTGATTCAATAGATGATGTGGATCTCCGGAAACCTACTGTATATATTTGGTCGCCAGGTGTACCAGGTAAAGGCTTCGATCTGTATTTGGCAGAAATTAAGAAGAATCCGGCTAAAAATCCGGAAAGCAGACTTCAGGATATTCTGTGCGTGATTGATGCGTTGACAGATTGCATTAAAGCTCTCCATACAGCAGGGCTGATGCATATGGATATTAAACCATCTAATTTCTTGGTTCAGTATGATAGTGATTTTGAGATTAAGCCGAATAATATCTCTCTGTTTGATATTAATACGCTTTGTTCCGTGGATAGTGAGTATTTACGTGTGTCTGGAACCGAAGGTTTCTGTGCGCCTGAAGTCACTAAGGGAAAAGCAGATAACAGGTCCGACATTTATTCAATTGGTGCAATGCTCTTTAATGCGATTGTGATTACAAAGGATATTCCAGATGGTCTGTATCGGGACTTTTACTATTCTAGTATTGACCAGTTGGTGAAGCATTCTGCATTATTCCAGGCATCTGAAACTAACTCCGATGCGGCTTTGATGTCCAGACTTTGCAAGATTCTCGAAAAATGTTTGGTAAAGGATCCTAGAAAACGTTATCAGAGTTGCTCAGAGCTGAAACTTGATCTGGATAAAGCGAGACAGCGATTAACAAAAATGCTATGGACTCCTGTCGAGAAAAGCACTGAGGGTTTATCAGAGCCTACAGTTGTTATTCAGAAGCTTCTTTATGAACATCCGCTTTATGAGACGGTCAATGACCAGGCAAAGGACATTAATGTTTTAGTAATAGGATCGGGTACTTATGGTCAGAAATTCATCGATGTTTGTTTACAGTCTGGGCAGATGTCTGGAATTAATTTGAATATTGTTGCAGTTTCAGATGAACCGGAAGAAGATAAAGCTGCATATTTACGTTTTAGACCGGCTATTTCAGAGTTTGTAAATATTAATGGTTCAATGGCTGGGAATGAATCACTTTCATATGCAAATGTAGAATTCCGAGGTGTGGGAGAAATTAGTTCTGATAGTGCCGAACGATTAAGATTTACTAACAAGATGTCTCAACTGAACCGGGAAATAATTCAGGCTCTGATTCTCCAATCTATGGAAGCACAGAAAGAATATGATTATGTTTTCGTATCACTGGGAAATGATGCTCTTAGTAAGTCGATCGCGAGAGTATTCTCAGATGAGATAGATCATGCCTGCCCTGTTTGTTACGTAAGTCAAAACAAAGTGGCGTTTAGAAAAGCGGCTATTCAGAACAAACTGTATTCTGTATGTGTAAATGATCCTGTGGATGTTGCATCAATTGATCAGAGATTAGGCGAAATGGCATTTAACACTCATGTTTCTTGGAATGATTCGCTGAATATTGATGTGACAAGCGAACGTAAGAAGTTTTTTGAAGGAGAAACCGAGAAGGATAAGTATAACAGAACTGCTTCTTTAGCATTTGCATTGTCAGTGAAATATAAACTTCATAGTGTTCAAATTGATTGCTCAGATTTGCTTGAAGCAGCTAAGCTGTTCTCAAAGCAAGTTTTAGAAGCTCGCTTTACAGAACCGGAGGCCAAAGCAAAATTTGATAGATTGGTAGATCTGGAACATAGAAGATGGTTAATCGAAAGAGCTGTAGACGGCTGGACTGCACCTAAAGATGATAAGGGGAAATTGCTCCTTGAAGATTGTGTCGTTCGAGCAAGCGTAAAAGATGCTGTTAATAGAACTCATCCATGTATGGTACGTGGCTCAGAAACATCACCTTTGAGCGATCCTAAATACATGGAAAACAATCATGCTCTGTGGAATACAGGAGAAATTGATGGCAAATTAGATGAATTGGACCGAATGTCTATTGAACTACACAGGTGTTTCCGGAGTCATGCGGAAAAACTGAAAAAGGACAATTTATTCCAGAATCCAGATTTACTGTTTATTCAAAATTTGATTCCTACAGATTGTGATGAGGCAGAACGTGCATTCAAACAGTTCCAGTTTGCTTTAAAGAACATTATTAACGGAGTAGAAAGCTATAGTAGACAGTATGGCTACTACCAGGATGTGTTTAAGAAATCACTTGCGTCATTAAGTGATGAAAGTAAAGCGAAAATTGAAGAACGATTAGCTGTCATTGAGCATGCATTTTTCCCGGTTGTAGAAAGCAATCTTTATCGCAATTATAAGGCTAATGATGAAGTGCTTATTGAAAAGATTCCATTTATTCTTACCTATCACTATATGCCAGCAATTGCGATGGCTTTTGAAGATGGAAAGTATCAGAATGGTCGTAATGAGGCCGTTTTTGCAAATGTGAGTACCCATCTGGGGGCCTAAGCAGTTTTAAGTCCCCTCTGGGCCGCAT
>OJMH01000805.1_pt1 | contig 37498 bp, 30 predicted proteins | sample 1597111 | NCBI WGS metagenome assembly OJMH01 (sample SAMEA2452115, study PRJEB22498) | human gut metagenome | reverse complement strand
CACGAACTTTCATTGAAAGACCGAAGAGGTTGATAAAGCCCTCTGCGTCATGGTGGTCATAAAGCTCACCGGTTGTGAAGCTTGCAAGTGTCTCGCTGTAAAGTGAGTTAGGGCTTGTTGTGCCTGCCTTGATGATGTTGCCCTTATAGAGCTTCATCTTAACCTCACCTGTAACCTTCTCGTCAAGAGACTCTACGAATGCCTGACATGCCTCGCGAAGAGGTGTGAACCACTTTCCTTCGTATACGATGTTGGCGAACTTCTCAGAGATTCCTTTCTTAAAGGAAAGGCTGTCACGGTCAAGGATGAGCTCTTCAAGCTGCTCATGAGCTGCCATAAGGATTGTTCCGCCAGGTGTCTCATATACGCCACGGCTCTTCATGCCGACAACACGGTTCTCAACGATATCAACAATTCCGATACCGTGCTTTCCGCCAAGCTTGTTTAACTTTCTTAAAATATCGGAAGCCTTCATCTTCTCTCCGTTAATTGCAACAGGGCGGCCCTTCTCGAATGTGAGGGATACATACTCAGCTTCATCAGGGGCCTTCTCAGGTGATACCCCAAGCACAAGAAGATGGTCATAGTTAGGCTCGTTGGCAGGATCCTCAAGCTCAAGACCTTCATGGCTGATGTGCCAGATATTGCGGTCGCGGCTGTAGCTGTTGTCTGCTGAGAATGGAAGGTCTATACCATGAGCCCTGCAGTAATCAATCTCATCCTGACGTGACTGCATCTTCCATGTCTCGTTGCATCTCCAAGGAGCGATAATCTTGATATCAGGTGCCAGAGCCTTGATTGAAAGCTCAAAACGAACCTGATCATTACCCTTGCCTGTTGCACCGTGGCAGATTGCGACAGCGTTCTCCTTGCGGGCAATCTCAACAAGCTTCTTAGCGATGAGCGGGCGCGCAAATGATGTACCGAGAAGGTACTTGTGCTCGTATACGGCATCAGCCATAACTGTAGGTAAGATATAGTCATCCACGAATTCGTCAACGACATCAAGAATGTATAATTTCTCAGCGCCGGAGAGCTTAGCTCTCTCCTCAAGTCCGTCAAGCTCACTTTCCTGGCCGACATCTATGCAACAGCATACTACATCATAATTATAGTTTTCCTTAAGCCAAGGGATGATTGCGGTGGTATCAAGACCGCCGGAATACGCGAGAATAACTTTGTCTTTCATATTAATATTCCTCCTGATTGGATTACTTATGTATGCGTCCTATGCGTCTGTATACGCCTTGTTGCAAACACTGAAATAAATATACATCAAAAATACATTATATGCAAGAGTTTATCCAGTTTTTTTCAATTTTTTGTTGCATAATATTCATAAATGATGTATATTTATAAAAAATCAAGCTGGAAGAAGCAGGGAAATATATATGCGGAAATATATTCCGGAAAGCTGCCCCGAAAAAATTCAGAGAAGATAGCTTTTGGATACGGATATATATAAATTGGGTATGGACTTTTGAAAGCATGAATAATAAGATAGGAATAAACAGAGAATTTATCTCTGCATAAGATTAAACAGGAGATGTGCGCTATGGTGAAGGTTGGTATTATCGGTTCTACAGGTTATGCGGGAAATGAACTCGTAAGGCTGCTGCTTGGACACAAGGATGTCCGGATTGTATGGTATGGCTCGAGAAGCTATATAGATAAGAAGTATTCACAGGTTTATCAGAACATGTTTAAGCTTGTCGATGATGTATGCCGGGATGACAATATGGAGGAGTTAGCTTCACAGGTTGATGTGATATTCACGGCTACACCTCAGGGATTATGCGCCTCCCTTGTGAATGATGATATTTTGTCTAAGGTAAAGGTAATAGATTTAAGTGCTGATTTCAGACTGAAGGACGTCAAGGTGTATGAGGAATGGTATAAGCTTGAACATGCGGCACCACAGTATATAGCTGAGGCTGTGTACGGACTGTGTGAGCTGAATCGTGACAGGATAAAGGATACGAGGATTCTTGCAAACCCGGGCTGTTATACAACCTGTTCAATTTTAACAATATATCCGCTTGTGAAGGAAGGGCTTATAAAGCCACAGTCCATCATAATTGACGCCAAGTCTGGAACCTCAGGCGCGGGAAGAGGCGCCAAGGTAGCCAATCTGTACTGTGAGGTTAATGAGAGCATTAAGGCTTACGGTGTCGGGACACACAGACATACACCGGAGATTGAAGAGCAGCTTTCTTATGCGGCAGGTGAGGAGGTTAAGCTTATTTTCACACCACATCTTGTTCCGATGAACAGGGGAATACTGGTGACTGCATACGCTGATTTGAAGGATGGGGTCACAGATGAGATGATACGCAGTGCTTATGAGAAGCATTATGCAGATGAATACTTTATAAGGCTGCTTGACAAGGACGTATATCCGGAGACACGCTGGGTTGAGGGAAGTAACTTTGTGGATATCAGCTATAAGGTTGAACCGCGTACAGGCCGTGTGATTATGATGGGAGCTATAGATAATCTTGTTAAGGGTGCCGCAGGACAGGCAATACAGAATATGAACATAATGTTCGGCTTCGATGAGAAGGAAGGGCTTATGGGAGCACCGGTGTTCCCATAGCAGTATAATGCTTAAGACCTGCGGGGGTGCTTTGCGGCGGAAAATTCCCGGATATCAAATGAGGGCAGGAATATCATTTGACCCTCAATACCATAAATATAGAATCAGGAGGATAAGTATATGAAGTGCATTGAAGGCGGCGTATGTGCTGCGAAGGGTTTTAAGGCGACAGGTCTTAATGCCGGAATTAAGAATAATGTCAAGAAGGATATGGCACTTGTATTTTCAGAGGCACCTTGTGTCAAGGCGGGAACTTTTACAACCAACAGAGTGTGTGCGGCTCCGGTCAAGTGGGACAAGAAGGTTGTGTTCGAGTCTGAGAGTGCACAGGCAATCGTGGTGAACAGCGGTATCGCGAATGCCTGTACAGGTGATGAAGGCTATGAGAAGTGCCGCCTGATGGCAGCGCAGACAGCGGCGGAGCTTGGAATAAGTGAGGATGCTGTGCTTGTTGCGAGCACGGGAGTTATCGGAAAGCAGCTTCCTATGGACATTATAGGTAAGGGAATAAAGCAGCTTCCGGGACAGCTTGGGGCGGCAGCGGCAGATGCAGCACTGGCTGCGGAGGCTATTATGACAACGGATACTAAGTCAAAGCAGGCTGCCGTTGAGTTTGAGGTGGATGGTGTTCCTGTACATATAGGCGGAATGTGTAAGGGCTCAGGAATGATACATCCGAATATGGCGACAATGCTCTGCTTTATCACCTCGGATGCGGCTGTTGATGAGAAGCTTTTACAGACGATGCTGCGCTCAATAGTTGATGATACCTTCAACATGATTTCGGTTGACGGAGATACATCGACCAACGATTCGGTTCTCCTTATTGCAAATGGAATGGCGGGTAATAGGAAAATTGAGAATGAGAACAGCACAGGATATAAAGTGTTTTACGATGCGCTTTTCTACATCCTGTGTGAGCTTTCCAAGAAGATAGCTGGTGACGGAGAGGGAGCTACCTGTCTTTTTGAGGTGCAGATGAAGAATGTAAAGACCAAGGCGGACGCGAAGGTGCTTGCAAAGTCTGTCATCACCTCCAGTCTTACCAAGGCTGCAATCTACGGACATGACGCGAACTGGGGGAGAATACTCTGCGCAATGGGCTATTCGGGTGTTGATTTTGACCCGGAGAAGGTTGATATATGGTTCAAGAGTGAGGCAGGAGAGTTAAAAATCGTTGAGGACGGCAAGGCGACGGATTACAGCGAGGAGAAGGCAACCGAGATTCTTTCCAAGGAGCATGTAATCGCAATCGCCGATGTAAAGCAGGGAACTGAGTCGGCAACAGCTTACGGCTGCGACCTCACACATGAATATGTGTCAATAAATGCTGATTACAGAAGCTGAACAGTTGACGGAGTTATTCATAAAAATTGAATTGGGAGATTGAAAATGCGTAATTATGACAATGAGATGGCAAAGGCTAATGTCCTCATAGAGGCATTGCCTTATATTCAGAAATTTAACCGCAAGGTTATTGTGGTAAAATACGGTGGAAGTGCAATGGTTGATGAGGAGCTTAAAAAGAAGGTCATTGAGGATGTGGTTCTTTTAAAGCTTGTCGGCTTCAAGCCGATTATCGTACATGGCGGAGGCAAGGAGATAAGCCGCTGGGTTGCCAAATCCGGCATGGAGCCGAAGTTCGTGAACGGACTCAGGGTTACGGATGAGCCTACGATGGAGATTGCCGAGATGGTGTTAAACAGGGTCAATAAGAGCCTTGTAAACCTTGTCGAGCAGCTTGGCGTGAAGGCTGCGGGAATAAGCGGAAAGGACGGAGCCACAATACATGTGAGCAGGAAGCTGTCGGGCGGACAGGACATCGGCTTTGTCGGCGAGGTCACTAAGGTTGACCCATCGCTTATAAATACGCTACTTGAAAATGATTTTATCCCGATTATATGTCCTATAGGAATTGACGGTGACTACAATACCTACAATATCAATGCGGATGATGCGGCATGTGCCATAGCTAAGGCAGTAAAGGCTGAGAAGTTAGCTTTCCTCACAGATATTGAAGGTGTGAGAAGAATTGCAGATGACCCTGAGTCACTTATTTCAGAGCTTAGCCTTACAGAGGCCGAAGAGCTTATAGGGAATGGAAATATCGGCGGAGGTATGCTTCCTAAGCTCAATAACTGCATTGATGCGATTGAGAATGGTGTATCAAGGGTACATATCATGGACGGACGTATTCCGCATTGCCTGCTTCTTGAGATTTTCACGGACAAGGGTGTTGGAACGGCAATAATAGACAGAAATGCAGAGAGGTTTTATGATGGAGACAAAGACAAATAATATTATAAACAAAGCCGAAGAGAATCTTATCCATACATACAACAGGGCTGATTTGGTGCTTGACCACGGTGACGGAGTGTATCTGTATGATGTGGAGGGAAATAAGTACCTTGATTTCGCGGCAGGTATAGCCGTATATGCACTTGGTTATAATTATAAGGATTATAATGAGGCACTTAAGGCACAGATTGATAAGGTTGTGCACATTTCCAACCTTTACTACAGTGAACCGCTTGCTGAAGCCGCACAGAAGCTTGTCAGGGCAACGGGGCTTAGCAAGGCATTCTTTACCAACAGCGGAACGGAGGCTATAGAGGGGGCGTTAAAGCTTGCAAAAAAATACGCATATCTTCGTGACAACTGTACGGACCATGAGATAATTGCCATGGAGCATTCGTTCCACGGAAGGAGCATGGGAGCACTGTCTGTGACTGGAAATGCGCATTACAGGGAGGCGTTCGGACCTCTTATTCCGGGAATACGTTTCGCTGAGTACAATAATCTTGAGAGCGTGAAGGCTCTTGTGAATAAAAAGACCTGTGCGATAATATGTGAGACTGTTCAGGGTGAAGGCGGAATTTTTCCTGCCGATAAGGAATTTCTGGAGGGACTTAGAAAGCTGTGCGATGAGAATGACATGCTTCTCATACTTGACGAGATTCAGTGCGGCATGGGAAGAACAGGCTCAATGTTCGCATACCAGCAGTACGGTGTTATGCCGGATGTGGTGACATCTGCCAAGGCATTAGGCTGCGGAATACCTGTAGGAGCGTTTGTGGCAGGAAGCAAATGCGATAAGGTTTTAGTTCCAGGTGATCATGGAACAACCTACGGTGGAAACCCTCTTGCAACTGCTGCTGCGTCAAAGGTATTTGACTTATTTGCGGAAAATGATATTATAGGACATGTGAATGAGGTGGCACCTTATCTTATGGAAAGGCTTAAGGACTTTGCCGGCAGGCACAGCAGTGTCAAGGCGGTAAGAGGGCTTGGTCTTATGTGCGGTATGCAGTTTAAGGATGAACTTCCGGTTGGAAATGTTGTAAGGGCTGCGAGAGAGCATGGGCTTATAGTTATCAGTGCGGGACTTAATACTCTCAGATTTGTACCGCCGCTTATTATTACTAAGCAGAATGTGGATGAGATGATTGATATTCTGGAGAAATGTGTATAAGACCGCCTCATAGTAATAATTGAAAGGTTATATTTTATATATGAGATCAGGTTCTGTTTTAAAAAGATTTATAGGTGCAGCTATGTGTGGAGCACTTGTTATGGCAGGTATATCCGGCTGCAGGATTCAGTATGTCGAGGATGAGACAGCATCGGAGGAGACAACTGCCGGGAGTATGGAGGAGGACAGGCAGGTTGACATCAATTTATGGTACAGCGATGAGATATATTCGGATTATCTGAGTATGTGTGCCGCACAGTATGAGAATGCCAATAAAAATGTCCATATCAATATTGAATATATACCTGAGACAGATTATATGTCCACACTTACCTCAGAAGCGGTAAAACCGGGAAAGGTGGATTTGTACCTGGTTGACAATGACAATTTAGAGCAGGTAAAGCTTGCCGGTATTGCCTCCGAAAACCGTCTTACGGACATATATAATGTGTATAACTATAGTCAGACTGCACTCAATGCCTGCACATATAATGATAAGCTTATCGCTTATCCGTTAAGCTATGATACGAGTTTTCTTATCTATAACAGGGATTATGTGCAGGATGCTGATATGAGTAATTTTGAGGCAATCAAGCTTTTTGCGGAAAATCTTGAGGTTCCGGCAGGCAGCAGCATAAGTTCTGTTTTTACATGTGACCTTAAGGATATTTTTTTTAATTATGGATATCTGGGAGCGTACCTTGATATAGGCGGAAAAGCTGGAGACGACAAGACAAATATATTCAATATTACAACCGACCTCACAAAAGCGGCGGAATTATATAAGCAGCTTATTGAATATTTTTACATTGATATTAACAGTGTGGACTACTATTCATGTATCAATGATTTTGAACAGGGTTCCATTGTGTTTACCATCGGCGATGTACAGATGTATCAGAGGGCGAAGGTTCAGGATGGGTTAAATGTCGGAGTGGCAGCTTTCCCGGATATGAGTGAAGAGGTAAAGAGTGCACCGCTGTCTGTTACAACTGTGGTGGCGGTCAATCCTTTTTCTGATGATATAGCGGTTGTGGAGAGCTTTGCAAAGTTCCTCACATATACCGGTGCAGGGAGATTATATGAGACAGCGGGTGTGTCTTCATGCAGGAGAATAGACAATGAGGACGAGAATCTTGACAGGATATACGAATCCTATGAAAAGTCTGTTCCTAAGCTTAAGCTTATGTACAGCGATGAATTTTATGCGCTGCTTGAAATTACAATGCACCAGCTTGCGGAAGGGACAGGGGATGTGCAGAGCCTTTCTAATGTGCGCGATTACCTTTATAAGAACTGGCAGTCTGACGGCGGAACAGATAGTGAGTCCGGCAGTGAAGAATAATAGATGAAAAATAGAGTTGGAAATGTTGAAAACCCGGTTGCAATAGCCGGGTTTTTTGGTTACAATAAAAAGGCAGGTTATCTTTCCTGAAATAGAGGGACCTTATGAGACAGACATAAGGAGAGAAGATGGCAAAAAAAAGATTTTATAAGGGTTTTATTTATGTGGCAGGTGTGTTTTCTATTGTGGCATGTGGCTTTCTATATTCATGTACATCAAAAAAGGGTGAAACCTATACCATAGGGCAGCATACGGAGAGTGAACAGTATGAAGAAGTAACCTCGGCTGGCTCATCGGATACTCATGCGGAGGAGACATATATAGCGGAAACACTTAAGACTATATTCGTATATGTATGTGGAAACGTAGTAAATCCGGGAGTATACGAGGCTTATGAGGATTCAAGAGTATATGAGCTGATAGATAAGGCGGGCGGTGTCACAGACAACGGCTGTCTTGAGGCTGTGAATCTTGCTGAGCATGTATATGACGGACAGAAACTGTATATTCCTGATTACGAGGAGTATGAGGACAAGGGAAGTATTTCATATCAACAGGAAAATTCAGATAATAGAAGTTCAATGGTCAATATAAACAGCGCTGATGCGGAAGCTCTGATGACACTTCCGGGGATAGGAAAATCACGCGCAGAGGCAATTATTGATTACCGTAATACCAATGGTCTTTTTACATGTATCGAGGATATTATGTGTGTGGGCGGGATTAAGGAGAGTGCTTTTTCCAAAATAAGAGAATACATTTGTGTTAATTAAAATACATTGCTTGAAGAGTGGCTGAAAGGGGAAAAATGGCGGATAAGGTATTGGTAGTCGATGATGAAAAGCTCATTGTAAAGGGGATAAAATACAGCCTGGAGCAGGATGGCATGGAGGTATCGTGTGCTTATGACGGAAGGGAGGCGTTAGACCTTATAAAGGCTAATAATTACGATATTATTCTGCTTGATGTCATGCTGCCTGAGATGGATGGTTATACTGTGTGCCAGCAGGTGAGAGAGTTTTCGGATGTTCCGATTATAATGATAACGGCAAAGAGTGAGGATATGGATAAGATACTTGGTCTTGATTATGGTGCGGATGATTATATGACCAAGCCGTTTAATATACTTGAGGTAAAGGCACGAATCAAGGCGATTAAGAGAAGAAACAGGCATATTGCCACAGCTGATCCGTCGACACGTATTGTGGCGGGAAATATGGTCATGGACAGGAATAACAGACATGTGTATATAAAGGGAAAGGAAATCAGTCTTACAACCAAGGAGTATGATGTCCTTGAGCTTTTAGTGACCAATCCGAATAAGGTATACGGCAGGGAGATGCTTCTTAGCCTTATCTGGGGCTATGACTATCCGGGAGATGCCAGGACAGTTGACGTGCATATAAGGAGACTCAGAGAGAAGATTGAGTCTAATCCGAGTGAGCCGGAGTATGTCCACACTAAGTGGGGGATGGGTTATTTCTTTAAGCAGTGAATAGAAAACAGTCGCAAATAAAAGGATATGATATGAAAAATAAACTTTTGTCTATGCTGAGGACAATAGGAAAGCACATAGTAAGCATACGGTTCACGGCAGTGATTATGATACTTGCAGCTTCCGTAGTCCCGCTTCTTGCTGTAAGGGGAATAGTCGTAAACAGCTTCCTTGAAAGACAGATAAAACAGCTGGAAACGAAGCTTCTTAATACAGGTAATATCTTATCAGCCGATATCGGTAAGAGTGGATATTTTGACAGACAGTATGATGACAGAATCAATGCGCAGGTCGAGCAGCTTTCCTATATATATTCCGGACGTATTGTGGTAGTTGCGTCTAACTATAATGTGGTTAAGGATACTTATGTTGATCAGGAAAATAAGACTCTTGTGTCCTACGAAGTAAATCAGGCTTTTCATGGTATAGTAACCAGCAGCTATGACAGCAAATACGGAATAATAGAGATAACACAGCCGATATATTCCTCTAATGGAAATAATATAATTGGAGTTCTTATGTTCGCTGTGCCTGATACATCCATAAGGGAGAACGTAAGATATATCGAACGCTTTATTACATCGGCTATAGACGTAACATTTACCATCATGGTGCTTGTGGCACTTGCGTATGCGTTTGGAATAAGCAGACCTTTCATAAAACTTGCAGAGGCAATACATGGAATGACAAGCGGATATATGGATAAAAGACTTGATGAAGATAAGGGGCTTGGCGAGGTGTGTCTTATATCAACGGAGGTGAATAAGCTGCTTGAAAGGTTGAAAACACTTGATGATTCAAGGCAGGAGTTTGTTTCAAATGTTTCACATGAGCTTAAGACGCCGATAACCTCGATAAAGGTGCTTGCCGATTCACTTAATATGCAGCAGGATGTTCCGAATGAACTATATAAGGAATTCATGCACGATATTGTTGAGGAGATTGACAGGGAGAGTCAGATAATCAATGACCTTCTTTCCCTTGTCCGCATGGATAAGACGGCAGCGGGACTTAATCTTGCACCGCAGAATATAAACGAACTTGTTGAGCATGTCCTAAGGAGACTTAAGCCTATAGCCGAGGAGAAGAATATTGAACTTGTGCTTGAGAGCTTCAGACCTGTTGTGGCAGAGATTGACGAGGTGAAAATTACTCAGGTTGTAACCAATCTTGTCGAAAATGGAATAAAATATAATGTGGCTAATGGCTGGGTGAGAGTTTCAGTAAATGCAGACCATAAGTTCTTTTATCTGACAGTTGCCGATTCTGGTATCGGAATCCCTGATAATTGCAGGGATAAGATATTTGAGAGATTTTATCGTGTTGATAAGGCACGTTCACGCCAGACAGGAGGAACGGGACTTGGTCTTGCAATAACAAAGACGGTGGTGCTTATGCATAAGGGTGCCATCAGGGTATATAGCAAGGAAGGTGAGGGAAGTACGTTTACGGTGCGGATACCGCTTACCCAGGCAAAGAAATCATAAAGACGAGGAATGCAATGAAAACAATTTCACGTAAACATAAATTTTTATTGGCAGTCATTGCCGGCATGCTGATTATCGGGATGTATGTGCTTAGTGCATGTTCCGATGCAGGTAAAGGTGCTGAAAATGATGTGGAAGAGCTTGGTGAAAATCAATATCTTGTTTATTATCTTGACGAGACCGGGCAGGCTCTGACATCTGAGGTATACACTGCAAAAGTGGAGGATGATCCGATAAAGCAGGCTCATGAACTATGGGAGGTCATGCAGAGTCCGGAGGATGGCAGAAAGCATACAAGTACAGTGCGGAGGGATATTACTATTGTAGATACCAGACTCAGTGATGAGGTATTGTCGGTATATTTTACCGATAGCTACAGCCAGCTTGCTGTCGAGGATGAGGTTATGTTCAGGGCTTCGTATGTCAAGACCATGACACAGATACAAGGGATTAAGTATGTCAGCTTTTATGTGAATGAACAGCCGCTTCAGGATGCAATCGGAAATCCGGTGGGAATTATGCTGGCCTCAGATTTTATTGATGACATAGGCTCAGGCTCGTACAGGACATGGGTTGATTTGTCGATATACTATGGCAATGCGGATTCGGATAAGCTTGCTCCGGAGCGGATAACTATAGGCTATGGCAAGGAGGCCTCCGTCGAACGTGTTATCATAGAACAGCTTATCAAGGGACCTGGTGAGGAAAATCACATTAGAACGGTTCCGGCAACACTCACACTTCTGAGCGTCAAGACGAAGGACGGAATATGCTATGTTGATTTCGATTCCGTTTTGACAGATGAGATACTGCCTGTATCACCGGCTGTGACCGTATACTCGATTGTAAATTCGCTCTGTGAGCTTTCTAATGTCAACAAGGTTCAGATTTCGGTAAAGAGCAGTACGAATATCATTTTTGGAGATACAATAGATTTGTCACAGCCTTTGGAGAGGAGCCTGGATATTATTGAGACATCGAAAAATTAAAAGACCGATGGTTCCGGCACTTGTATTTACGGTGGCGGGAGTTCTGATTGGACTAATGCATGTGCCCCTGCCGCCGGTGTTATTGCCGGCGGCAGCACTCGGCGGTATCTGGTTGCTGCCAATGCTGTCAGGGCGTAATGAATCTGATAAATGTAATAAACATAATTATATAAGGGGCTGCAACTATAGCCTTGAAAAGAGCTGTAGTTATGGGCAGAATTATAGTTATGATAAGGATTATGGCTATAGAAAAGGCTGTGGTGATGAAAAAAATCGTAATTGCAATAGAAGCCTGTATATTCAGCTATTCTTATTTTTCTTATTATTTCTGGTTGGTTTTATCACAACATATATCCATGAAAATTATGACAATAAAATATTTAGTGAAGAATTATTCAGTGAAGAGTTACCTGCGGCGGGAAAAGCAGAATATGGCGGTGGTGTGATTCGCATATCAGGGGTGGTTGAGAAGGTGTCGGAGGGGACATACTCAAAAAGGCTGATGTTAAAAAAATGCTGTATAAATGGCAGGAGGCTTGTAAACAATATTGTCCTTGAGATATCGGACAATACATCTTATGGCTGGTCGGCACGAAGAGGAGACTATGTGGAGGCGAATGTGGAACTTGAAGCTTCACAAGGCATGCTGCCTGTTCCGGCTGCTGCAGCTAATCCGGGACAATTCGACCTGCGACAGTACTATAAATCGCTGGGATATCTCTATTATATTGAAGAACCGGAAGTTATTTCGGTGGCAGGAGGGAAAAACCGGATTGTTTACCGGCTTGACAGCCTGAAGACCTCCTTGAAGGCTGTGTATCGTAAATGCTGCACGGCAACGGACGCAGGGGTGTATGCGGCGATGGTAACAGGCGACAGGTCGGACATGGATTCGACTGTAAGCGAGCTTTTTTCCGCGGCGGGAATAGGGCATATTCTTGCCATATCGGGACTCCACATATCGCTTATAGGCATGGGACTGTACAGGCTGTTGCGGAGAATAGGTTTTCTCTGTCCGATGTCTGCGATTATAAGCGGAATATTCGTTGTATTGTTCGGCGTTATGACAGGTAATTCTGTGTCTGCGACGCGCGCGATAGTGATGTTTGTATGCGCGGTGAACGCACAAGTGCTTGGCAGGAGGTATGATATCCTTTCAGCTGTGTCATTGTCCGCAATTATACTTATATTGAAGAATCCGTATGTTATTGCCAATTCCGGTTTCCTGCTGTCGTTTATGGCTATTGCGGGTGTGGCGGTTGTCACAGATGGATTCTCCGTAAAATGGCTAAAGTGGCTTACAGGACCAGTAGCAATTCAGCTTGCGACACTTCCCATCATTCTGTGGTTCTACTACGAAGTACCTGTCTATTCTGTGTTTCTGAATCTTCTTGTTGTCCCATTGATGAGTTTAATAATGATATCTGCGCTTGGCTGTGGACTGTTGGGACTTATAAGTATACCGGCAGGGTGTTTTTTTGCCGGTGCAGGACATTACATACTTATCCTGTTTCGATATGGCAGTGAACTTATGCTTTCGCTTCCGGGAAGTGTGTTTGTGGCAGGCAGACCGGAGCTGTGGCAGGTGATGGTGTACTATATTCTGTTATTTCTTTTTTCACAGAGAAAACGTGTTGTGGTGTGGATTGAAAAGAGAGCGGCAAGGAGATGTGGAGAAGCGGAATGTGAAGCAAAGAAACACAGAGAGGTGGGACGTGAAGCAGTGAAAGGCGGCGCAAGGAAAGGTGAAGCAGAGAAGCTGGAAACCGGGAAATGTGTCATGGGTGCGAATATATTTTTAAGGAGCCTGCTTGTCATTGCAGTCATAATTCTGTTGTCAAGAGGGCGCAGCGGCCTTGAGGTGACATTCTTAGATGTAGGGCAGGGGGATGCGATATTTATAAGCCTTCCAAACGGAGGCAATGTGTTTATCGATGGCGGAAGTACTTCTTCAAAGAATATCTATGAAAAAGTGATTGAGCCGTTTCTAAAATATAAGGGTGTGAGAAGGCTTGATTTCCTGTTTTTGACGCACAGTGACGCCGACCATGAGAATGGCTGGGCTCAGGCGTTATCCGGTAATGCTTATATTCCCGATATTTATAATCTTGTGCTGAATGGGAGTGATTATTCTAAGTATCTGGAATTGAGGGAAAGGGCGTTAAAATATGGGGCATCAGAATATGGGGCATTAGAATATGGAGCAGTGGAGTATGGGATATCAGAATATGGAACAGTGGGGTATGGGGCATTAGAATATGGAACAGTGGAGTATGGGGCATTAGGAGGTGACACATCAGAATATGGTATATCCGGATATGGTATATCAAAATATACAGGTGCTTTGGCGTGGCTGAATAATGCCGGAGCAGATGAAATCAATGCAAGGATGGAGGGGATTGTGGATATAGATGATGTAGAAGATATAGATGATGTAGAAGATATAGAAGATATAGAAGATATAGAAGATATTGCGACGGCTTTGGCGGACAAAGACACGGAAATTCTGTGCGCGGAGTATGGAATGGAATATGTATTTGGCGAATGCAGCATTGTGTCACTCAATGAACCTGGACATTCTGATGCAAATGTAAATGTTGACCGCAAAGCGTATAAAACAGGTTTCTCCAAGACCGGCACCGGCGAGTCGGAGAATGACAATTCGATTGTGCTGCTTCTTCAATATAAAGGAAAATCCATTCTGTTCACAGGCGATATGACCTCTAAGATGGAAGCTGATGTAGCGGAAGCGGTGAGGCGCTGTGGGGTTGACAGCCTGTCGATTCTCAAGGTTGGCCATCATGGCTCTAAGTATTCCTCAAGTGAAGAATTTCTTGCCTCTATTATGCCGCAGGCGGCAATCATTTCATGCGCCGCCAAGAATACATACGGACACCCGCACAAGGAAACACTACAGCGCCTGGAGGATGTCGGCGCGCTTGTGCTTAGGACGGACGAAGGCGGGGCAGTTATAGCTAAAATCATGGCTTCCGGCGCAGAAATGCAGGTTTATGAGTATTGCGGAGGAAAATGAGGTTCAAATACCACTGGAAATTAACGAAAGCCGCTAATCCTGCGAAAATCAAGGTTTGTGAGTGTGAATCATGGGGCATAGAATTAAAAAAATCATAGAAATAGCCATGAAAGCAACAGAAATTAAGTGTTGAGAGTAGATTGCGGGTATATGAGGTGAAAAAGCCATAAAAATACCCATGAAAGCTACAAAAGCACGAGCCAAGAGAGTATATCGCGGGTATATGAGGTGAAAAAGCCATAAAAATACCCATGAAAGCTACAAAAACATGAGCCAGGGGAGTATATCGCGGGTATGGCAGAGAAAAAGTCATGAAAATACCCAAGAACACCGCTAAAACACAAGTCAAGAGAGCGTATCGAGGGTATAGCTGCCGGAATCAAATATATAGTACATGGAAAAGGAGATAGTATGTTTGTAAATGAGAAAGCCATTAGAAAACGCATTGATATCATTAAGGAACAGTTGAACACGTTGGGTAAATTGACAGATAAGCTGCCGGATGGCGAACTTGTATGTGCTAAAAACGGAAAAAGTTATAAGTGGTATAAAAAGCAGAATGGCATGTATGAGTATATTTTAAAGGACAATAGGAAACTTGCCCAGAAGCTTGCATTAAAGAAATACTATGATATGAATATAAAAGACCTGCAGGCTGAGCTGAAAGCATGTAAAGCGTATATGCAAAAAACAAAACAAAATAAAGAGTATGTAGAAAAGTTCCTATGTAATAGTGAATATGAAAAATTGATTACATGCGAAATTGCACCTAAGAATAAACAGTTGGTTGAATGGGAAAATGCAGAATTTGAAGGAAACCGGAATTTCTCTGATAAACTAATCGTGAAAGGGACGAATGGAAAATATCTCAGGTCTAAATCGGAGGCTATAATTGACAGAATTTTATTCAATGCAGGAATTCCGTTTCATTATGAGGAGAAGCTGGAGCTTGGGCAGTTTTCTTTCTATCCGGATTTTACTATAAAACATCCGGATAGCGGAAAAATATTTTATTGGGAACATTTTGGAATGATGGATAATCCGGATTACATAAACAGTGCGTGTTCAAAAATAAGGATATATTGTGAAAATGGAATTATACCTTCAGTGAATCTGATATTGACTTATGAAACTAAAGAACATCCGCTTATGATAGATGATATAGAAGATATTGTAAAAAAATATTTTTTATAGATATATTTTAACGTATAGGACACAGAACGCAGTAGGAAATGTATTGCGTCACAGAAAAAAATATATTAAAATTTTCAGAAAAGATGAATTACAAAGGATAAAATGTATCAGTAGATTATAAATAAAATATACATTACAAAAAGGAGACTATATAAATGGAAATAATATTCTACATTGTAGACAGCATTGACGGAGATTACGCAAATCTAAGGCGGGAGGATGACGCACAGGCAGAGCCAAAGCTTGTCGCAAGAGCGCTCCTGCCGGAAGGAATACAGGAGAACAGCAGACTGAAGTATGAGCTGCTTGAGTATTCTATCTGTGATTGACTGCCGCGCACAGCGGTGACACAGCATAGGAAATAATGTATAAAGTTAGTGTCAATAGGCAGGGCAGGCAAAGGAGACTTTAAAAGTTAAAGGTCTCCTTTTTGTTTTAAACCAATTGCAAAACAATGCTGTAAATATCAATCCGTACACACTATTTATTAAAGACTGTAAAAATAATAAATTGTATTGACAATTAACTCTACAAGTAGTAGACTAAAAATGAACTACAAAGTGTAGACCAATGAAACGGACTGATATAGCGGATGAACAGAATGAATAGGTAATTGCGAAGCTCGGTGTATTGCACAACTGTTTATTGGCTGAAATGAGTTTAGTAAACGACTAAAAAGAATGAAGCAGGAAAGGAGAACGTATGGCAGAGTACAGACTGGGCGAGGTCGAGATGAAGTTTGCGGACATCATCTGGGAAAATGAGCCGATTGCCTCAGGTGAGCTTGTAAAACTCAGCGGACAGAGACTTCAGTGGAAGAAGTCGACAACGTATACGATATTAAAAAGGCTTTGCGAGAGGGAGATATTTCAGAACGTAGACGGTGTGGTGACATCATTGATAAGCAAGGAACAGTTCCAGCTTAAGAAGGGTGAGGAGTTCCTTGACGAGAATTATGGCGGTTCACTTCCGTCATTTGTAGCGGCATTCGCATCGCGAAAGAAGCTGTCTAAGGATGATATAGCTTATCTGAAAAAAATTATTGATGAGAGCAGGTAATCAGGCAAAAACGATTTGCATTTACACAGGACAACGAAAATTGAGTGCTTTTCAGGCAGGCTGATGTCTGGGAAACGGGGGTTAAGATGACTGATGTTTTTTACAAAATACTTCAAATGAGCATATCCGCGAGCTGGTTGATTCTTGCGATAGTTGTGTTGAGAATATTTCTGAAAAAGGTTCCAAGAAAGATAATATGCTTTCTGTGGGCGCTGGTTGCGATAAGACTGGTGTGTCCGTTTGCGATTGAGAGCCGTTTCAGTCTGATTCCGGATACGCAGGGCATATTTGCAGATTATGAAAATCAATTAGAAAATGCCGGAACGGATAATGTCAATGCAGGGTTGCAGGACATGAGTGGTGCTGTCGGGGGAGCTTTGGACAATGAAGGTGCCGCCGGCGGCAATGCTGATATGGCTTCCGGAAAGCTGAATAATGAAATTGATAATGCTGCGGGAAATATTACTGTGGGAGATAATGCTGCGGGAAATATTACGGCGGAGAATACAGCCGGTGGAAATATTACAGGCGGAAGTGTTTCGGATGGAGGTATTGCGGCTGGGAATATCGCAGACAAAAACAATATGTCCGGAAATATGACATATGGCAATGCTGCGACAGGAAGCCTTACTGATGGGGATATTGTAGACGGAAATATCAATGCCGGAAATATTCCAAACATTTCAAGCGGAAATGACATGCAAGGAGGTACTGCGGACAGGGTAAATAATGGTGGGCTTAATGATATATCAGGTGGAAATTTTGAAGGTAACCTTGATAATGCAGACAATAATCTGAGCGGAGCAGCCACGTCCGGCGATCAGAAGGCTGCAGCCGGCAATGTGGGCTATAGAGCGATATTGGCTGGGAAGCTTGGTGGTATCAGTCTGGGAAGGCTTGCATTTATATGGACTGCAGGATGTGTGATTCTGCTTTTATATGCGGTGTGCTCATATATACTGCTTAGAAGAAAGACCGGAGCAGCTTTTAACAATGGGGAAAATATCTATATATGCGATGACATCGACACACCGTTTATTTTAGGTATATTTTCACCTAAGATATATATACCGTCGCTCTTGACAGAGGAGGAGAGAGGCTATGTCATAGCGCATGAAAAGGCACATTTAAAGCGTCTGGACTGTGTGTGGAAGCCGCTTGGTTTTATACTGCTTGCGGTGTACTGGTTCAATCCGCTGAGCTGGGTGGCATATATACTTCTTTGCAGGGACATCGAGCTTGCATGTGATGAGAGGGTAATAGCGGATAAAGATATCGAATATAAAAAGCAGTATGCCATGACACTTTTAAATTGCAGTTCGCCGAAAAAAATGGTGAGCGCATGTACGCTTGCCTTTGGGGAGGTGAGCGTCAAGACCAGAATAAAGACGGTGCTTAACTATAAAAAGCCTGCTTTCTGGCTTGTACTGGCGGCGGTTGCCGCATGTGTTGTTGTTATGGTATGTTTTATGACTAATCCTAAGAGCAGTGCTCCGGATAATGAGTCCGCTGCAGGTGAAAATATCGATGAGAGCAGCAGCGCGGAACCGGATAGTGAAACCACGGTGACTGAACCGGATAGCGAAAAATCGGTGGCTGAAGGTGGCTCCGAAGTTATAAATAATAACGGCTGGAGCGTGTGGTTTGAGGCGATGCCGGGCTACAGCTTTTCAAATGCTGGGGACAGCATAGACATAATAAATGACGCGACAGGGAAGAGGTCATTTATCTATAGCTATGAGATTCCGCAGTCGCTTGGAACTTACGATGACCTCAAGCACAATGATACTCCGGGTAAATGGGGGATGGCACTGAGCGGAACCCTTGAGGAGTACATAGACGGTGAGGTAGGGGTAACTATATATAAGTATAATGAAATGACTTCTCCGGCGGAAAACCAAGAGTCGGGAGAGGGATATTTCATTGTGTTCGGTTCACCTGAGAGCGACACGGTCTGGATGATGATGTTTCCTGTCGGCAGTACGCGCGCGGAGGCGGATGAATTGATAAAAGCTGTCCATCTGGAGCTGTCCAAAATTTTGGCGTATGACGGCTGGCAGGTATGGGTTGATGCGGTACCGGGCTACAGCTTTTCAAACAATGAGGACAGCATAGGCATAACAGATGAGAAGTCGGGAGAGACTTTTTTCCTCAGCAGCCACAAAATGTCCGATGGCTTTGGCACCTATGATGAGCTTAAGGCAAACGAAAAGCTTAAATTGTGGGGAACACAGCTTCGCAGTGGTACCTTTGAGGAATATATAGACGGTGAGGTCGGCGTGAGTGTATATAAATACGATGAGACGTCAGCTTCGGGAACGGACGCGGCCGGGGAGGGATATTTTCTTATATTTGGCTCATCCCGGAACGGAACTGCGTGGATGCTCAAGCTGCCTGCCGGAGGAACCCGCGAGGAGGCGGACAAATTTATAAAGGCTGTCCATTTAAAGCTTGACTGCAAGGGTGATGCAAACCATATCGACTATGAAGGCTGGAATATAGAGTATGTATCGCAGAATAACTGGAAGGGAAGCTGTTCGGACAATGTGCTTAATATAACCAACACAGAAGATTCAAGAAGTTTAAGTCTTATTCCTTATGATGAGTCGGGTAATATGTATGGCTACAATTATCGAAGGAATGAGGTAAGCCTTTTATTGTGGAAAATTGATAATCTCATTGGTTATAGAAATAAATCATTGAGAACAAATGAAAATTATATAAGAGATATATATTATTATGAAGACAACGAAGTGTCGGATAATAAAGAGTATATTGTCATGTATAGTGCTGTGGAAAGTGACATTATATGGTATATAAGATTTATAAATGATTACTCATTAGATGATGTATACAATATCATAGACGGAATCAACATAACCTCCGCCGACGCACTGGCAACATGGGATGGAAAGCTCAGGTACTATGACAGCAAGCTTCCTCTCACGATTTATGAACAGTATGAGCGCGCAGGAGACAGATTGAGTTTTCTTGATGCAAATGTAACGGATGATATTGTAAATCCGGTTAAATTATTTGATTTGCTGGCTGAAGAGCAGAAGGACGGAAATCCTGAGCTTTATGAGAAATTAAAGAATCCGGTAAGTTCAGGGCAGGCTTTGCTGGAGATCAATTACACATCCTATAAGGTTTACAACTATTATTCGGATTTAGATGATAAAATCAAGGTGGTAGAGTATACGCTTGATGATGGAAGCTTGAGAGCGATTAAACTGGAATATAGGGATGCCAACGGATTATGGATGCCTGCTTATGAATATGATGTAGATTCATCCGGATATGAGAGCATTGTTCTGGTTAATAAATACATGGATGGGATTACAGCAGATAGATTAAAACAGGTAACACAGATTTGGACAGGTGTTTCGGAAATGGGTGATACAATTTTTGATGTATCGGATAACTATGTTATTCTTGACTCTGTTGCAGATTCAGACATTGTGCTGTATGGAATGTACGGAGGGGAAACAATGGTCATAAGGGATGGTGAGCATGTAATTCCTGTCTGGACTAACTGGATGTCACCACACATGGTTATGCCGCAGATTCATTATGGAGATTATGATAATGACGGAGCATACGAGTATGCTATCTGGTCAAATATGGATACAGGTACAGGTGTTTCGGGTGATGAACTTTATATAATTGAAGCAGATTATGCTAAAGAAAATAGTGAAGAGGATTTTTACAGCATAAAGGAATATTCAGATTGGGGCGGTGATTTGGACAATGCAGTGAGCTATTATCTTGATGATACAGGAAATGTTGTCACCATGACATTGAATGGTGAAGATGTGGCTTCAGTTGATTTGTCAGGACATTTTGAGGAACACAAGGAATATAATGAGTCATTTGATGGAATTAATTTTGGTTCACATTATTCTTTTCATGAACAGGATGGAATATGGTATTTTGTAAATGCAGGACGTATATATGTGAAACGTGATGGAAAATCAGTGTACGATGAGGATGTGATTCCTTATAACGTGGTGGTGAATGCAAGGGTAGTCTATGAGCCTGATCAGCAATTCCATCTTGAGGATATCGAGATTATCGTTGAGGAAAGAAATAATTAGGACGATGCGGCTAAAGAATGAGGGGAGTATTGGATGACAGAGGCTGATTTGCCGCTTGCCTGTACCTATGAAAAATGCTATATTAAATAATATATGAGAAAAATACGAGGTACAAGATGAAGATAAGAGACATAATAAACGGTGAAAAGCCTACGCTGTCATTCGAGGTCTTTCCGCCTAAGAAGGATACGGATTTTGCGAATGTTGAGGCTGCGGCTTTCGGGATAGCGGGGCTTTCACCGAGCTACATGAGCGTGACTTACGGTGCCGGCGGAAGCACCAAGGGACATACGATTGCGCTTGCGCAGGCAATTCAGGAGAAATATAATGTTCCGACCATAGCGCATCTTACCTGCGTATGCGCTAATAGAGAGGGAATTAAGGCGGCGCTCTCAGAGCTGAAGAGTGCGGGAATTGAGAATATTCTTGCCCTGAGAGGCGATATTCCGAAGAATTATGAGGGGGAAGTGTTTACAGATTTTTCACATGCCTCTGAGCTTGTTAAGCTTATAAAGGAAAGTGGTGATTTCTGTGTCGAGGTGCATGCTATCCTGAGGTACATCCTGATTCGGCGAACAGGAAAGAGGATATTTTAGGGCTTAAGAGAAAGGTTGACGCGGGCTGTGAGTACTTGACAACACAGATGTTTTTTGACAATAATATATTTTTCAATTTCATGTACAGGCTCAGGGAGGCAGGTATAACTGTTCCTATTATTCCCGGAATCATGCCGATTACCAGGAGGGGACAGGTTAAGAATGCAGTGAAGCTGTCGGGCTGTAATGTGCCTGAGCGCTTCAAGAACATTGTCGACAGGTTTGGCGATTCGGAGGAGGCAATGAAGCAGGCGGGTATAGCCTATGCGACCGACCAGATTATCGACCTTATGGCAAATGGCGTCAAGAATATCCATGTATATTCAATGAATAAGCCGGAGATTGCCGAGGGTATACAGAGGAATCTTTCGGAGATACTAAAGGCGTGAAATAGAAGAAAAATATCCACAAAAGCCGGAAAACAAAACAGAAAACAAGCAAAAGCGTAAATATGTGGGCATAGAAATCTGAAAAAGCAGAAAAACACCTGCAAAGACAAGATATTAAAAATATGAATTGGTGAGTTGAATGAGAAATATTACGGCTGATATCAAATCAGGCAGCTTCAAGCCTGTATATCTTTTGTATGGCAGTGAGGACTATTTGAAAAAATGGCTCCGCGACAGATTGAAAAAAGCGATAGTTCCTGACGGAGATACTATGAATTATTCTTATTTTGAGGGCAAGGCTCCTGACAGTAAGGCGGTGGCGGAGATAGCTGATACCATGCCTTTTTTTGCGGACAGAAGGCTTGTGGTTATTGAGAACAGCCAGTTTTTCAAGACGTCGGCGGATGATATGCTTGTGGAGCTTGTAAAGAATCTCCCGGACACAACAGTTCTTGTGTTCATAGAGAATGAGGTTGACAAGCGGAACAGGCTCTATAAGGCGGTCAAGGAAAAGGGCTATATAAGTGAGCTTAATGAGCAGAGCGATAATGACATAATCAAGTGGGTTGTCGGACTTCTAAAGAGAGAGAACCGCGTGATGAATGATGACACAATCAGACTTTTTCTTACCAAGACGGGCAACTCAATGGAGAACATATCAAGGGAGTTTGAAAAGCTTATATGTTACACGATGGGGCGTGAGAGAATAACCTCAGAGGATGTGGAGGAGGTGTGCACCACACAGACCACGAACCGCATATTCGATATGATAACCGCCATATCGCAGAAGAATCAGGAAAAGGCGCTTGAGCTGTACTATGATCTGCTCACACTCAAGGAACCTCCTATGAGAATCATGTTTCTGATAGCGCGTAATTTCAACCAGCTTCTTATGGTAAAGGAGCTTACTGAGAATGGGAATGCTTCGGCGGCGATTGCGGGCAAGATGGGAATACAGGGCTTCCTTGTCGGAAAGCTTCAGGCGCAGGCAAGACCCTTTAAGACCGGTACGTTAAGAAGAGCACTTGAAGAGTGTGTTACGCTTGAGGAAGCGGTGAAAACCGGAAGATTAGAGGACAGATTAGCTGTTGAGATGCTGATAGTCAAGTATTCTGCAGCATAAAAAATAACCCATGATGGGCAGCCACCATCATGGGTTATTTTTTATAAATCAGAAACAGATTATCAATAAGCAGTGGTATAATAATCTGTTAAAATTCGTTATATAATAAGCCTGCTATGTGTTGCAGAAAGCTTAGATTAGTTCATGCTGTTAACAAGAGTAGCTAATCTGGAAACCTTTCTTGCAGCGTTGTTCTTGTGGTATACACCCTTAGAACAAGCCTTAGCGATCTCTGTAGATGCAACCTTAAGCTCGGCAGCAGCAGCAGTCTTATCGCCGGCAGCGACAGCAGCCTCAACCTTCTTTGTATAAGTCTTAATCTTAGACTTGATTGCCTTATTGCGGTCTGCTCTTGTAGCAGCAACTAAAATTCTCTTCTTTGCAGATTTAATGTTAGCCAATTCAATACACCTCCAAATAGTATATAAAAATATTCTAAGTATAAGTGTCTACATCAGAACAGACACGGTAGCACTAATGTAAACATACTTGCATATTATAGAGCGCATTTCTTGAATTGTCAAGCGCTGCAACGAATTTTTTTAAGAAATTTTGGAGAAAATAGCTTGGGAGGTGTTTGCAGCATGGGGTTGATGATAAGAACAGATTTAGCGCTTGAGGCGAAGGAGAGTCTTGATGAGGACGGAAGTCTTAATGGGGTAGTGTTTGATGAGCAGACCGATGGGAGTACGGGAATTAAGGTGAGCCGGCTGAGGATACTGAATGAGACAGGTGAGAGGAGCATGGGGCGCGCAAAGGGGGTATATTACACCTTTGAGACGGTTTCACTGTCCGAAAATGATGGGGAATACCACAGGGAGGTGTCCGAATTTCTTGCCGGATATATCAGGGAGACTATAAAAAAGCATATGAAAAAGGAACCACCGTATCATGTCATGGTGGTGGGACTTGGAAACCGTGAGGCAACACCGGATGCGCTGGGACCTTATGTGGTGAATAATCTGGATATTACGGAGAAGCTGGCTGAGGATGACTGGCGCTTCGGATATGTGAGCGCCATATCGCCGGGAGTTATGGCACAGACCGGAATGGAGACGGCACAGATTATCATGGGAGTTGTAAAAGAGCTGAAGCCGGACTGCATAATTGTTATTGATGCCCTTGCGGCGCGAAGCACGGCAAGGCTTGCCAACACCATACAGCTCTCCGACACAGGAATCATGCCGGGTTCAGGGGTCGGGAACCATAGAAACGCCATAAATGATAGGAACATGGGGGTGCCGGTCATTGCGATAGGAGTGCCGACTGTCGTGGATGCCGCAACCATCGTGGGAGATGCGCTTGAAGGTCTGCTTGACAGCATGGATTATTCAAGGAGAAAACAGGTTGTCCAGGACTTTATACCTGAGAGTATGTTCCGGATGTATGTCACACCGAAGGACGTTGATGAGCTGGTCAAGAGGATAAGCTTCACGATATCTGAGGCGGTCAATATATCAATGTCGCAAAAATAGCAACATCATTTTGACGTGAAAAGAATATACTGCAATAAGCTTGAGGTGTGGAAGTATGCTGTGACAGGACATAGATTCTTTAACAAAACAATGAGCAGAATTATCACGTTTGTCATTGTGACAAGCTGTGTGGTTCTGCCTGCTTTTGGAGCGCTGAGTAAGGCGGGGCTGAGACAGATAGTCACGATAGGCGGAAAAACAGCATGCAATACATTCTGTCCGGCAGGCTTTTATGATAAGCCGCTATATTATTATGCCGAGAACACACATCCGGCGGTTATTGTATTTGGAAATATATTTCCGTTCGTCCGCTTTATGGCGGCGGGAGCGGGGGCGGAAGCCGGCTGTGAGGGCGGACGGACAGAGTGGGAAATGAGCTGTGTCTTGCCGGGTGGCATAGCATACAGGGAGGTTGTCGCGGCTGATATATATGTGGATAATGAAAATAATCCAGACAGTGTGCCGAATCCGGACAATAAAGATATATCCGGTGATGAAAATAACTGCGGTTCAGGGGAAAAAAATCAGACTACAGCTTCAGGAGGTGGCAGCAGCGATAATGATGACAGCACACCGAGGGATAATGGAGACTCCGGCGATGAACAGGGCTGCACACAGGAGAATTATATTCTCCCTGCCGGAAGTATTCCATGGACTGACGCCACTATTCCTTATGCCTATGAAAGCCTGATAAACTATGATTTTGTGCATGATAATTTTTATGTTATTCCGGCGCACACGGCACTTTCAAGGGATTTATTAAAGCCGGAGGAGTTTCTGAAGCTGGAGTTGTCGGTGAAGAATAAAAGACCATGCATACTGTTGTATCATACCCATTCACAGGAAGCATTTGCGGATTCCGCAGGAAGTGACATGACGATAGTGCAGGTGGGCGACTACCTTGCACAGCTCCTTGAAGAAAAATACGGATTCGAGGTGATACATATAAATACGGAATTCGACATGGTGGAGGGAAAGCTTGACAGAAGCAAGGCATATACCTACGCTGAGAAGGAGATTTCGGATGTGCTGGCAGAGCATCCGGAGATTGACATGGTTATTGACCTGCACAGGGATGGGGTTAATGAAAATCTGCATTTTGTCACTGATATTAATGGTAAAGCTACCGCAAAGGTCATGCTTTTTAACGGAATAAGTTATTCTAATAATCAGGGAGATATAGATTATCTGTATAATCCATATCTGAAGGAAAACCTTGCACTCACATATCAGATGTATCTGCTGGGAAAGACATATTATCCTGATTTTTTCAGATGTATATATATCGAAGCGTACAGATATAACCTGCATCTGTGTAAGAGGAGCATGCTGATTGAGGCGGGAGCGCAGACTAACAGCTTTGCGGAGGTTATCAATGCGATGGAGCCGCTTGCGGAGCTGATAGCAAGAGAATTGGCTGGAACACCGGAGGCAGGCACATATATCCGGTAGGGTGTGGCTGCTTCCGGTGACTGAATTTATTGTACGACACAGTCGCCGAGCACATTGATTGCGGCGAGCTTGTCAAGCTCATTGTTAAATAAAATCTTTAGAGCACCATCCTCGCTGTCGCGGTTATTTACGATGGCAAGATTTTTAATACTGATATGTGATGCGGTTATTCTGCTTATGATATCTAACAGGGCGCCCTCTTTGTCCTGAATATTGCAGTATACAATATGCTCACGTATAATCGGTCCCTTTCTGCCGTCCGCGACTGAATTACGGTATTGTCTTGCTTCGTCAAAAAAGGCATTTATGGCGGAGTGTTCTTTACTTGCTACAATATCCTTTATCTGTGAGAGATAGTCAATGTAATCGCCGAGCAGCTTTACGATAGCGTCCGTGTTGGTGGTGCATATCTGCTCCCACATCTGCGGGGATGAGGAGGCGATACGTGTTATGTCCTTGAAGCCGCCGGCGGCGAGGAGCTTCATGGTTCCGGCCTCATCATCGGAGTGTTTTATAAGATTTACCAGTGAGGCGGCAATGATGTGGGGAACATGGCTTATTCCTGCGACACTGTAATCGTGGTGCTCAGGGTCGAGCACAACCGGGATGGCACCTGTGAGTCTGACAAGCTCTATGTACCTTGCGAGCATGTCCTGTGTAGTTGCCTTGGTAGGAGTGATGGCATAGAATGCATTTTCTAACAGGATGTCTGAGGCATTATCATAACCGGTCTTCTCAGAGCCTGCCATAGGATGCCCGCCTATAAAACACTCCTCAAGACCAAGCTCCTCCACAGTGTGATGTATATATCCTTTGACGCTTCCGACATCGGTTACTATACAGCCTTTTTTTATGAATGGTATCAGCTTTCCTAAATATTCTGAATTGTACTCAACAGGGGTACACAGGAAAATGAAGTCACATTCAAGAAAGCTTTCATCTATTTTGCCTGTCGCTGTGTCGATTACACCATCCGCTAATGCCTGTTTGCGCGGAGCTTCGCTTCTATTGTATGCTATAGTATATATGTCTGGTCGGTTTTTCTTTAGTACCTTTGCGATTGAACCGCCGATTAGCCCAAGACCTATAAATCCTACCGTGAGTGTATTCATCTGCAAGTAAGCCTCCTTACTATAATAAATTCAAGGTTGTCTTATATTTGAAATTTTCAGAATAAAACAACAATACTTTATTGCGTTGATTTATTATAGCACAATGCTCATGGGATTTACAAGTTGTTTTAATACGGAGGATTGCCAAACGCTGTGTTGACAAATAAGATACTTTGAAGTAAAATAAATTTAAAGCATATTTCTTGAAAAACTATGTTCTAAGTGTAACGAATGTTGCGCATCTCTTATTCATGAGTCTATGCTTTTATTCCATTAACATTGAGCAGAGGACGATTGCGTAAGGGGTGTCTGGCACCTGTCTGATGATGTCCTCTATGAATAACAGGGAGGTATCATTGATGAACCGTAAAAACAGTGGCAACGAAGAAATTGAAATTGTGAAGGAAATTAAGGCTAACCGCAAGTATAAGGATACGGTGTTCAGAATGCTTTTTTCAAATAAAGAGAGGCTGCTTGAATTATACAACGCTGTATCGGGAAAGCATTACGATGATGTAGATGGTCTTGAGATTGTTACACTTGAGAATGCGGTTTATATGGGAATGAAAAATGACTTGGCATTTCTTCTGGATACCAATATATATCTGTATGAGCATCAGTCAACGGTCAATCCCAATATGCCTTTGCGTGATTTGTTTTACATTTCGGCAGAGTACAGTGAACTGGTTGATATAAAGTCATTATATACGCCGTCTTTGATAAAACTGCCGACACCGAATTTTATTGTGTTTTATAACGGGGAAGCGGATACGGAGGATGTAAGTGAATATAGATTGTCAGATTCATTTATGACACCTGTGGATGACCCTGCACTTGAACTCAGGGTTCGTGTCTTTAATGTGAATTATGGAAGAAATGTCAAGTTAATGGAACAGTGTGGCTCACTGAGGGAATACGCGCAGTATGTGGCTTTGGTGAGAAGATATAAGAAAGAGACGGGTTCACTTGATGATGGAGTCAGATTAGCGATAGAGCAGTGTATCAGGGAAGGAATCCTTGAGGAATTTCTTCGAAAGAACCGTTCGGAGGTCGAGATGACGAGTATATTTGAGTATAATAAAGAGGAAGAGGACAGAAAGCTTTATCAGGCCGGCGTTGAACAGGGAATAGAACAAGGAATAGAGCAGACCAAGAAAAAAATGGCATGTTCGCTTTTAAAGGATAATATTCCACTTGAAAAGGTTGCGAAGCTTCTTGAAGTAAAGGTGAGCGATATTGAAAAGTGGAAGCCGGATATGAAATAGCCTTAGCTGCGTAGCAGCGTATTGTACGAAGTAACGTATGGCACGAAGCAGTGTATAGTTTGAGAAGTCATATTGTGATTGAGGGCTCCTGTGAGGGGGCTCTCCTTTATTTTGGTGATAAAAAAGCTCTTCCATTTTTTCTGTTAATATGGTATTATATAGTGATTTATGATGTTTTTAATCCGCCGGAACCGGTATACTGACCGGAATGTCATGTGTCGGATTATAATATCCGGTTGATTTAATTTTATAATTAGAAATGAGGAATAAGATGTCCATAGACCAGAGTAAGATTCGTAATTTTTGTATTATAGCCCACATTGACCATGGCAAGTCCACCCTTGCGGACCGTATTATTGAGAAGACCGGACTGCTTACCAGCCGTGAGATGCAGGCACAGGTGCTTGACAACATGGATATTGAGAGGGAGAGAGGCATAACCATCAAGTCCCAGACGGTACGCGTTGTGTATAAGGCTGAGGACGGCGAGGAGTATATCTTCAACCTGATTGACACGCCGGGACATGTGGATTTTAACTATGAGGTTTCAAGAAGCCTTGCCGCATGCGACGGAGCGATTCTTGTGGTTGACGCTGCGCAGGGAATCGAGGCGCAGACGCTCGCGAATGTATATCTTGCGCTTGACCATGACCTTGATGTAATCCCGGTTATCAACAAGATAGACCTTCCAAGTGCTGAGCCGCAGAGAGTTATCGATGAGATAGAGGACGTTATCGGGCTTGAAGCGCATGATGCACCGCTTATCTCAGCCAAGAACGGAATTAATATAGAACAGGTTCTTGAGGCGGTGGTGCACAAGATTCCTGCACCTAAGGGCTCAAAAGACAACCCTCTTGCAGCACTTATTTTTGACTCACTATATGACCCATATAAGGGAGTTATAGTTTTCTGCCGTATCAAGGAAGGTACAGTAAGAAAAGGAACCAAGATAAGAATGATGGCTACAGGAGCAGAATTCGACACTGTCGAGGTAGGCTATTTCGGAGCAGGACAGTTTATACCGTGCGATGAATTGACAGCAGGAATGGTTGGGTATATAACTGCAAGTATCAAGAATGTGCGCGATACGAGAGTGGGTGACACCGTGACGGATGCAGACAGACCTTGTGCCGAGCCACTTCCGGGATACAAGAAGGTCAATCCTATGGTATACTGTGGTATGTATCCGGCGGATGGAGCACATTATGCAGACCTTCGTGATGCACTTGAGAAGCTTCAGCTCAATGATGCCTCGCTTCAATATGAGCCGGAGACATCGGTTGCGCTGGGCTTCGGTTTCAGATGTGGTTTCCTTGGACTGTTACATCTTGAAATCATACAGGAAAGACTTGAACGTGAATATGACCTTGACCTTGTGACAACTGCACCGGGCGTTATCTATAAGGTTCATAAAACGGATGGCACGGTCATGGAGCTTACCAATCCATCCAATCTTCCGGACCCATCGGAGATAGATTTCATGGAGGAGCCTGTTGTATCGGCTGAGATTATGGTTACGACGGAGTTTGTCGGGCCGATAATGGAGTTATGCCAGCAGAGAAGAGGTGTGTATCTTGGAATGGAATACATGGAGACTACCAGAGCACTCCTTAAATATGAGCTTCCGTTGAACGAGATTATTTATGACTTTTTTGATGCGCTCAAGTCGCGTTCAAGGGGTTACGCTTCGTTTGATTATGAGCTTAAGGGCTATGTCCAGTCCAAGCTTTGCAAGCTTGATATCCTTGTCAACAAGGAAGAAGTTGATGCACTTTCATTTATCGTGCATGCTGATAGTGCCGCAGAACGCGGAAGAAAGATGTGCGAGAAGCTCAAGGATGAGATACCGAGACAGCTTTTTGAGATTCCTATTCAGGCAGCTATTGGCGGCAGGATTGTTGCCAGGGAGACAGTAAGAGCCATGCGTAAGGATGTCCTTGCAAAGTGCTACGGCGGTGATATTTCACGTAAGAAGAAGCTTCTTGAGAAACAGAAGGAAGGAAAGAAGCGAATGAGACAGTTCGGAAATGTCGAGATACCGCAGAAGGCATTCATGGCTGTGCTCAAGTTAGATGACAACTAAGATATATAATTGTGAAAATATGTGTATTATGTTGGGCATTGTTCAATTTTAATATATTGTATTTAATATATTGTATATGAGCCTGTCAGCTAAGCCTGGTTTAATTATTATGGCTAAAAAAGTCCGGCTTATATTGTAGAAAATTGTATAAATGTCTGCGCATAAATATGAGTTTTACAATTAAAAAAACAGATAATTTGTAATAGATGGAGGAAAATATAATGGACTATAACAGACTTGCAGAGTTATGTCTGCCGGGTATTGATAAGACACCTGATTATTGGGAGAAGCAGTTCCCGGCAAGAGAGCTTAAGAAGGGGGCGCAGGTGACAAGACTTGCACCAAGCCCTACGGGATTTATACATCTTGGAAATCTCTATGGAGCACTTGCGGATGAGAGAATCGCACATCAGAGCGGTGGAACCTTCTATCTCAGAATAGAGGATACAGATGCCAAGAGAGAGGTTGAGGGAGCTGTTGATATCATCATCAATGTCCTCCGTTACTTTGGTATCGAGTTCGACGAGGGAGCAGGAATCGATAATCCTGAGATTAACAAGTATGGACCTTATTTCCAGAGACAGAGAGCGGAGATTTACCAGACTTATGTTAAGGACTTGGTAAGAAAGGGGCTTGCATATCCTTGCTTCTGCACTGAGGAGGAACTCACTGCAATTAAGGACGAGCAGATGAAGCATGACATACTTACGGGATACCATACCAAGTGGGCTAAGTGCCGTAACCTCACAATCGAGGAGGTTGAGGCTAATATAAAGGCGGGCAAGCCTTATGTTATGCGACTTCGTTCACAGGGTACTGAGGGTAAGGAGGTTACATTCAAGGATACAATCAAGGGAGAGATTTCCTTCCCGGAGAATATCCAGGATGTCATCATTCTTAAATCAGATGGAATACCTACCTACCATTTTGCACATGCCATAGACGATCATCTTATGGGAACAACTCTTGTAATCCGTGGTGAGGAGTGGCTTTCAAGCGTTCCTACACATATTGAGCTTTTTAATATACTCGGATTTAAGAGACCTGACTATGCACATACAGCTCACCTTATGAAGATGGAGCAGCTTGAAGATGGCACAATGAGCAAGAGAAAGCTTTCTAAGAGAAAGGATCCGGAGCTTTCGCTTGATTTCTACCGTCAGGACGGATACCATCCTCACTGTGTAAAGGTATATCTTATGACACTTTTAAACTCCAATTTCGAGGAGTGGTATGACAAGCATCCTGATTCACCGATAGAAGAGTTCAAGTTCGACGTGCACAAGATGGCACAGTCAGGAGCTCTTTTTGACATGGATAAGCTTCATAATATATGCCGCAACGAGTTTGCCAAGATGGACACGGATGCAATCTATGATTTCCTATATGAGTGGAATAAGGAATACAACAAGGATATGGTTGACGTATACTTTAAGTCACCTGAGTACTTCAAGAAGGCTCTTGAGCTGTTCATGGGTGTAGGTCAGAAGAGAAGACGTAAGGATTTCGAGTATGCGAAGCAGATTATGCCGATGTTCTCGTTCTTCTTCGACGAGACATTTGTGCCTAACTATGAGTTTAAGTATGACAATGCACAGGTTCGTGAGATTCTTGAAAAGTACCTTGCTTCCTATGACCACAGCGCAGATAACAATGGCTGGTTTAACAATGTGAAGGCAATCGCTGACGATTGCGGCTTTGCATCCGATATGAAGGCATACAAGGCTGCCCCTGAGAGCTTCAAGGGAAGTGTTTCAGATGTAGCTGAGATTCTGCGTATAACAATTACAGGAGCTTCCAATTCACCTGATTTGTGGACAATTCTTCATATCATGGGTGAGGACAAGATGCGCGAGCGTATCAATAATATGCTTGGAAAGCTCAACTGATAAACGAGGTCTGAATGAGCAGTGATATAAAGACACAGAAGGGGATATATATACATATCCCCTTTTGCATTTCAAAATGTATATACTGTGATTTCTGTTCCGCACCGGCAGATGATGACACGAAAGAGCGATATGTGAACGCTCTGTGTGCTGAGATTGCACATGCGGGAAAGGAAACAGTAAAAAATGGTGACGATAGGAGCATAAGCACTGTATTCTTTGGCGGAGGTACACCATCGATTCTTCCGGTACAGTTGTTTGTAAAGATAATGGGTGCGGTGCGAGGAGCTTTTTTAGTGTCGGAGGCTGCGGAGATTACTGTTGAGTGCAATCCGGGGACTTTGACTGCCGATAAGCTGCGGGCATACAGAAGCATGGGCGTGAACAGGCTGAGTATAGGACTTCAGTCTCCGGATAACAGGGAGCTTAGGGCGCTGGGCAGGATACACACCTATGAGCAGTTTGAGGAGTCATATTATGCTGCAAGAGACGCCGGATTTGACAATATCAATATCGATATCATGTCGGCTATTCCTTACCAGACGGTTACAGGGTATCAGTCTAACCTTGAAAAGATAGTGAAGCTTAACCCGGAGCACATTTCGGCATACAGCCTTATTGTTGAGGAGGGCACGCCGCTTTTTGATAAGGTTGAACGCTCCGGGGGTGACATTCTTCCAACCGAGGATGAGGACAGGCAGATGTACGCATTGACGAAGAAAATATTAGCGGATGCGGGCTACCACAGATATGAGATTTCCAATTATGCCAGACCGGGCTTTGAGTGCCGTCACAATGCATCGTACTGGGAAAGAACAGACTATATAGGCTTCGGTGTGGCAGCCGCCTCACTTTTAAAGAAGTCGGAGAGCTATCCGCAGTCAAGAAGATTTACGAATACATCTGATTTGGAGGGTTATATAAAAAATCCGATTGACAATCATAGTGAGGAGGAGCTTCTCACACAGGATGATGAGATGGAAGAATTCATGTTTCTTGGGCTGCGCATGATGGCAGGAATCTCCACAGAGAGCTTCAAGGAGGTATTCGGGCTGGACTTTTATGAGCTGTATGGTGAGATTGCGGCAAACCAGATGAAGCAGGGGCTTATTAAGCGCGAAGGAGACAGGATAAGGCTTACAGATATGGGAATTGATGTAAGTAATACCGTTATGGCGGAATATATGCTATAATATAAAAGGATTCGGGTGTCAAAACATGCCAATCTGATTTATGAGTGTATAACGTATTATATTTATGCATATCAGCTCCGTTGTCCTAAGCAAGATGTTCTAAGAATTCTGATAAAGGAATTCTATACATTCGCCACCAAAGCCGGCATGCATCCTTGTATGCATTGCTTCTAAAGCAGCATCCGTGCTGCTTTTGGCTGGATACTTAGCAGAGTCTTAAGAACATCTAAGTTTCTCCCAAAAGTCGTGATATGCATAGATATAATACGTTATGCACAGCTGGGTATATACAGCATGTTTTGACACCAGAATCATAATAGGAAACTTTTTTCATATTACATAAAAATATTTAGGGCTAATATATTATCTAAAACTTGTTTTTTTTGCAGATTTGGGATAATATATTAGCAGAGGAGCGTGTAACATGATTAACATATTTTTAAAATCAGCGTCGGAAATTAACTCGGATATAGCTAAGCGGATGGCGGGAATAAGAAAAAGAAGAAAAATATCGCAGAAGGAGCTTGCAAAAAGGTCGGGAGTGAGCTTAGGTTCACTCAAAAGATTTGAGCAGACGGGGGAGATTTCCTTAATATCGCTCACTAAGCTGGCGATGGCACTTGGACTTGAAAATGAATTGGACGGTTTATTTGCGGATGTTCCGTTTGATTCTATAGAGGAGGTTATAAATGCACAGGATTAAGAAGCTTGAGGTATTTTACCATGATAGGCTTGTCGGGACGATGGCTCTTTATCAGAACAGGCTTGCGGCGTTCGAGTATGGAACGGATTGGCTGGCAGATGGATTTTCGATTAATCCTTTTTCCCTGCCTCTCGAAAAGAAAGTGTTTTTGCCGAAGATTGAACCGTTTGAGGGAATATACGGAGTATTTGCTGACAGCCTGCCGGATGGATGGGGACGCCTGATTGTTGACAGGCTGATGAGAAGGAACGGAATTAATCCTATGGAAATGGGAAATCTTGACAGACTTGCAATCGTCGGGGTAACAGGCATGGGAGCTCTCAGTTACAGACCTGTCATAGCATTGGAGAAAAGCGATAATTCTATGTCGCTTGATGAGATTGCTGCAGAGTGCGAAAAGGTACTGCAGACAGAGTTTTCCGAGCAGCTTGATACTTTGTTTACACTTGGAGGCTCGTCGGGAGGAGCACGACCTAAGATACTCACCAAAATAGATGGTGATAATTGGATAATTAAATTTCCGTCATCATATGATTCAAAGGATATTGGCAGACAGGAATATGACTACGCTCTATGTGCAAAAAAATGCGGCATTGATATGGAGGACGTGCGGCTGTTTGACTCTCAAAGATGCAGCGGTTATTTTGGTACAAAGCGGTTTGACAGAGTAAGAAGAGACGATGGAGGCGTGATACGCAGACACATGGTATCGGTATCGGGACTTCTTGAGACATCTCACAGGATTCCAAATTTGGATTACAATTTACTTATGAGGCTGACATTTATGCTCACTAAGGACATTGAAGAGTGCATGAAACTGTACAGACTTATGTGTTTTAATGTCTTTGCACATAACAGGGATGACCATTCAAAGAATTTCAGCTTCATATATTTGGATGACGAAAAAAGATGGGTTATCTCTCCGGCGTATGACCTGACCTACAGCAATTCACTGAACGGAGAGCACGCAACAACCATAAACGGGAATGGAGCTGACCCGGGAATAAATGATTTACTCGAGGTTGCAAAAAAGGCTGGACTTGATATAAAAGCTGCAAGGGCGGCAGCGGAGAATATAAGGGAGTGCGTGAATGAATACTTGGGACAGTATTTTCCGGATGTTACACGCGTGTAATATAAAAAGAGTAACAAAATAAAAAAATAATTCAAATAACCTGACTTTTGCAGGAAATTAAGTATAAAATACCCGCCAAGCCCAGTAATTACAAGGATTGGCGGGTTTGTCATTTTGTAAGATTTTTATAGTGTATTTTTTAAAAATTAAGGTTTTTAAAAAAAATTTTATACTCTTGCTACTTCCGATGTAGCGATGTCACTTCTTTTTGGAATCAACTAGTACCTGCTTTATTTCGCCAAGGGTTCTGATTCTTTTGCTGAAATCTATATTCGTTACATTTCCGATATCTTTGAGAACTTCATCGTAATAATCAAATACATAATAGTTCTGCTGAAGCAGACTGCATTCTGCCCTTGATAACAAGTCTATAATTCTTCCGGTACTGTATTTATGTTCCAGTTTCATTTCAAGTATTCTGGAGATTGTTAAGGCTACGAAACAGGTTAAGAAATGTGCTTCTATATGTTCCATGGTCCATACATAAGTAGTCTATTGGATCATCGTATTGTTTTTCAAGTTCGTCAAGATAACCCAGAGACTCAATAACTTTATGTTTTGTTTTTTTGGTTGCCTTATCATAATAGCCATCAACAATGGCAAGATTGATACGACCAGATTTATTTGGAGTTTTCTTTAGAAACATTAGTATTACCAGCCTTTCAAATAATACTAATTATATTATAATAGACAGAAATAGACAATAGTAAAAAGACAAAAAGTAAAAATAAAAAATGCCCGAAAGCCTAATAAATAACAATGTCATTAACTTAAAAGCAGAAGATATTTATTCCTAAAAAGATTAGATATCTTCTGTTTTTTTGATATGCTTATATTGTAAAAAGAGACCATGAACCTGCCCAAAAGGATGTGATTATGCATGAAACATTCTCAAAAACGTACATTCATGGATATAGAAAAAATGAATTCTGATGAATTTAAGGCATTTTGCCGATCAGGTAATGAAAATTACTTTACCAGGATCCGAAAAATGCCTCTTCAGGACCTTCTTTTCACAATGATAAACAGAAAGGGGCTGACATTGGCATTGGAACTGAGAAATTATATGAAACTTGCTCATCCTGGTGTGTCTATTTCAAAACCAGGATATCTGAAACAGCGTATGAAGCTTAATCCAGATGCTTTTTTAGAATTATATAAATATCATAACCGTAACTTTTATGCAGATTCCACCTTTTCAACTTACAAAGATCATTTAATATTAGCCGCTGACGGCTCAGATATTAATATTCCTACCACTGCTGAAACACTGAAACTATATGGTTCTGCAAGCCGGAAAAACACAAAGCCCCAAGCTCAAATAGGATTAGGCTGTATTTATGATGTAATGAATCGTATGATACTGGAAAGTGACTGTAATAAGGTGAAATTTGATGAAATGCGTCTGGCTGAAAAACAGATGGAGCGAATACCGGAAACAATAGGCAACATTCCCTATATTATTATCATGGACAGAGGCTATCCTTCTACACCAGCGTTTATACATATGATGGATAAGGATATTAAATTTATCGTACGTTTAAAAAGCAGTGATTACAAAAAAGAGCAAAGCAGTTTAGTAGAAAATGACCAGCTAGTTAAAATAAAACTTGATAAGTCAAGAATCAGACATTACGAGGGAACGCCAGATGGAGAACGTATGAAAGAACTAGGTGAAATTTCATTGCGTATGGTAAAAATCCTATTAGAAAACGGAAGTTTAGAAGTTTTAGCTACAAATCTTTCACAATCTGAATTTCATACAGCAGAAATCAAAGAATTATATCATATGAGATGGGGAATAGAAACCGCGTATGAAACTTTAAAGAGCCGGCTGCAATTAGAAAATTTTACAGGAACCAAACCCATTCTGTTATTACAAGATATATACAGCACGATATATCTGAGTAATTTAGCCGAGGATATCATATTAGACACAGAATGTGAACTGGATCAGAAAGAAACAAGCAGAAAGCATAAAATGACAATTAATCAGACAATTAGTATTGGAATCTTAAAAAATGACCTGATTTATATTCTTCTTGAAAAAGACAACCAAAAGAAAAATATATTGTTTCAGCAAATATACGAAGATATTAGTAAGAATCTTGTTCCCGTTCGGCCTGACCGGCATTATACCAGAACGAAAGGGCAGTTAGCAGGAAAATATTCGAATACTCATAAAAGAGCGTACTGATCTAAAATGCGAATCACAAGAAAACAGGATAAGTATGCCCATATAAAAATTAAAAAGCAGAAATCATAATTTTATAAAAGATTATGACTTCTGCTCTTTGCTAAAGTTAATGACATTG